>Ga0114957_1005167_pt1 | contig 10912 bp, 8 predicted proteins | sample BantaG_FD_87175 | JGI IMG/M metagenome (GOLD analysis project Ga0114957, IMG submission 87175) | Marine algal microbial communities from Bantry Bay, Ireland - BantryBay_4 metaG | ecosystem: Host-associated > Algae > Red algae > Unclassified | place: Bantry Bay, Ireland | collected 2014-11-21 | reverse complement strand
GGGCTCCTCCCGGCCCCCCCGGCGCCCCCGCCCCCTCCCCCCCCCCCGCCCCCCCCCTTGCCGCTACCGCCTCCGCCGGCCGCGGCGGCGGCTGCCACGGCCACTGGCGCCACCGCCGGGCTCCACGGGGCACCACCGGCGCGGGTCGCTCTCGGATGCGGCCACCGCTTGCTCTAAGTACCGGCCCCACGGCGTCCATGCTTCCCCCGCCCCCCGCCGCGGCCGCCGGTGCTTCCTTCTCAAGTGTCTCTCCGTCCCCCCCCCTTCAGTAGGCGCCCCACGCTCCACCGCGGCGGTCGCTGCTCCATTCATGGGTGGCGGCGATGACGGCCGCCAAGCCTTGCCGTCGATTGACGTAGAGCAGTCGTCGGCAGTGGGCAACATTTTTTACGTGCCGGCGGACCAGTTGCAGGCGACGGCGTTCGGGCGATTCGACGGCGGAGCTGTGACGTTGACGGGGGAGCAGCTGGCGGGCACCAACCTCACCTTCATCAACGCGGATACCGTGGACGGCTCTCGCGAGTCACCCCCCCATCCCGCTGCGGCGCAGCGCCCCGCCATCCCCGAGACTGGGTGGTTCTTTGCGGGCCCTGGGCGCACGAAGGGGTCCGGCTTGGACATGAGGGAGTCGTTGCACAAGGTTCTCGTCGTTATGCTCGCCACGGCGGCCTGGGTCAACTTGCAGCACCTCTTCCACCCGGACGAGCTGGACAACGTCAACATGGAAGGGCTGAAGAAGCTCCGCTTTGAGTACCGCAAGGTGACGGACAAGGCCCTGGCGACGCGCGCCTGGGACCTGGCACGCAGCGGCTCGGTCGGCTTGATGATCAAGTTTGCGTCGGGCGGATCTCGCGACGGCCAAGGGCGGCACCTGACCGTCGCCGTGGAGGCGTATTTACGCGACGACGCGGTGGTCTGTGCGTGCAGTGAGGCAGAAGCGTGCCTTAGGCAAGCCGGCGGCTGCTCGCTGCTGGCGCCGATGACGCGGGCGTTGGACGCCGTGCGCCGCGCTTTGGGCGTGACCATGTCGGACGTCTTCTGCATTTTGAGCCCATCCTGCCGGCAGAGTGCCCTTGCCGTGGGCCGCGCCATCACGTACGGCCCGTCGTTGTGCCTAGTCCGTATGGTCCCTGGCAGCTGGCCGTTTGCGACGGTGCGCAAGACCGTCAGAGGCCTTTGGATCTGCTTTGCGTGCCGGACGTCCGATACCGACTGTCAACACACGGTGGCGGCGTCAGCGGCAGCCAAGCGCGCCGCGGCGGGCGAGGATTCCGACACGTCGGGCTCGGACGGTGACTGTCAGTCGGAGAATGGGGACACCGACGGGCAGGAGAGCGATGCGGACGTTGACATGCAAGCTGAGGATGGTGCGGCACACGAGGTGCCCAATGGCGTCGAGGCGGACGTGGGCGCCAACGGCAACCGTGCAGCTGCTCCCAAGGAGCAGCCGGCGCCCAACCGACGGAAGCTGCAGCCGCAATCTATGCTGCCGCGGCACGCGGTGCCACCCTCTCGCGCGCAACTCGAGCGCGCGCTGATGGTACAGTGCTTGCGTGATCCTAGCGTCGAGCTGGTGTACTTCCCTGCCACGAGCTGTCCCTTTTGTCTCGTGGGGCGTGGGAATGAGTCGGGTGCGCACCGACGACATGTGCGGGTGGAGTGCGGAGAGGGTGTGGCTGTCGGCACGTTGTACTACTGGCGGTGCCCCTCGTGCCTGTACCGCGTCATTCCCGACGGGCGTGACCGGGGCGTGGTCTTCACGTCATCTTCCACCGCCTACTCGGAGGTCTTCCTCTTCGAGACGGCCCTGGGCATGTCGCGCTGCGGCGCCTCCTTGCAGGCGACGGCGTACATGCGGGAGGCCTTCCATGAGCTGAGCCACATCTTCACCTTCCCGTTGTCGAACGTGCCTCTGCACTCGGTCACTTCGCTCCGCAAAGCCGTCATCCATTACCTCTCGTTGGTCATTGCTGGTTTGCCCGGGGAGGTCACACAATGCAAGATCTGCCGGCGCGCGGATGGGAGCTATGCAATCATCTGCTTTGACGGGTTGCAACTTGGCTACAAGCTGAAGTTTGTCATCGCCTTCACTCGCACATCCGTCCCCATCGCGGCCATCCCACGGGCATCCCTCTACGCGCACGCCATCATGGACGAGGCGCTGAGCAAGGCGCTGGGGCGCGTCCTCACATCCGCCCCTGTCATCACGACCGCGGCACAGAAGCCGATCACAACAATCGTCGGCATGCGCGGCCATGTCATGGCACTCGTCCTGGTCGCCGGGTATGCGCACGTGAACGGCGTGCCAGTCACCCTCGCGGGCGACGGGAAGGTGAGCGGCCAGGTGACCAAGAACCGCGGGGGGGACCCGGCGGTCGATGGCGGTGTGCGGCCCGAGCTGTTCGTATTCTTCCGCTCATTCTTCAATTGCCGACGGGTCGCGCGCTCCTTGGCTCTGACCATCCAAGACGCAGCCAGCGACCTGCGCCGCCGCGTGCCGGTGTTGTTGATGCGGCACATTGACGCCATTGTAGCAGATCGTGAGGACGACCACGACCACCAGGAGCCCGCCGCGCGTGAGGAGATTGTTGATGATGGCCTGCCCCCCCCCGGCGCCGGCTGCGATCCCCCTGCTTGCTCCACCCTTCCCCCCGACGCCTCCACCGATGAGGGCGACCAGTGGGCCAGCGACGGCGAGGACAGCGGCGGCAGCGAGTCGGACGACGGTCATGACGATGGAAACGACGTGTGGGTCGCACCGCGGGTCAACGAGGCCCCCAAGGAGGACTGGGACTCCAGCGCTTCGCTGTTCGACCTCGCGGAGCAGCTGAACGAGCCGGCGTTGGCCGACACGGGCGGGGCGGAAGGCGTAGAGCGGCAGCAAAACTTGGTACTGCCGCTGCTGACGCGCATCCCGTCAACGGGGGCGTCTACGAGCAAGTTGTTGGACTTTGTGCGGGCGGTCGTGGTGGATCCCTTTACCGTTTGGGCCCCTGGCAACTCCTGGTCCGCGGTGGACGCCATCCTCGTCTGCGTGCTTGACAGGAACTTCTCCCTCGCCACCATGGCGACAGTACTTGACCGCCCCGACGTACGAGACCAGCGGCTGTTGCGTGGTGCAGCTGCCTGCCTCGGGCCTGCTTTGAGTTTGCACACGGACCTGCGCTCGGCGTTTGCGGGTGTGCTGAAGTGCTTGAAGGAGACGGGAGCCGATTATGACAAGTTTGTTGCTGACGCCACCCCCACGGACGCCGACGAAGCTGGCGGCAGCGTCGACGGGCTTGAGCACGGAGAGGTGGTGGGTCCGATATCGCGGGAGGCCATGGCGGCGGCGCATCCTTCATACGCTTTCACCCCGCAGCAGTTCACGGAGACGTGGATCGACGGGCCCGCGTCGCCCGAGGCGTACTCAGGCGTGTACGGGCTTGAATCGGACCAGGGCAACGACTACCTGCGGTCTGGCATCTGGGCTCCTGGCCTCCCTGTGCTCCGCGTGCTGCCGGGCTTTGTCGGCGCGTCCACCGCACAAACGGACCAACCTGATTGCCGGCATGAAATGGGCAAGCAGAAGTCGCGCACGGCCGGGACGTTTGCCGGCCACTGTACGTGCGCACACCCCAAGTGCCTTGGCGTCGTGGTGTTGGATGGCGCGGAGGGGCAGCGAATGCCGTTGGAGTTCGTCGTGCAGCGCTTTGCCACTCTCCCCGACGCTATCGTCTACGACTTCGCGTGCGCCGCGCTCAAGACGGCGCTGGTGCGGCTGCCCCATGTGGCCAAGAACGTGGCCATGCGCGTCGACCGCTTCCATTGGAGGAAGAACCACACGTCGTGCAGCGAGGCCATGTGCCCCGACTCCTTTGTGTGCATGGACGGGACCAACACGTCCTCCTCTGAGGAGAGGAACGCCATTTCGCGAAGGCAACAGCATCACCTGAGGCAGATGAAGCAGAACCAGTTTATCATCTTCTCCATCTATCAACAAGCAGTGGGGAACATTGTGGCGATGTATAGAGACGAAACCACGGACAAGACGGTCATCAAATGGCCGGAGTGGTATCGTCGCATGCATGTTGACCGGGGGGAATAAACACTTTACTCATTGTCTTAGTCCTGTCCAAAGTCCACACAACCCGGCTCCAGACCTCCAGGGCGGTGGCCAAACAGAGACACATAGCAGGCTTCAGTAGCACAGACAGCGCACACAGAGAGGGCTCCATTCATGTCTCCAGAAAACAATCACCACGCCTCCAGCATTTCTCCCAGCTGTGGCTCGACAAGCTGACAAACAGAGCTGTGGCGGGCAGATGCGGAGTCCGCAGCGGAGGCGACGGCGGCGGCGGCGGCAGCCTTGCCACCAGCTCCACCTCCCTGCGCGGTGGTAGCATCACTGACGGAAAGCGGGTGGAGAGAGTCTACCCAGGGGGGGCCTTCCATGGGACGGCGCGGCGGCAGCGGCTGGCAGCCCCCCGCCAGTGCCCTGCGGCAACGGCGTCGGCCAAGGAAGATGTCGGGGGCAAGGAAAGAAGCCCAGACGAAGACGACTGATGGTCCAAGAGCTTCTCTGAGGAATAGGGAGGCTACCTATAGTACTCATATCGGTCATTGACGCAAACTGTAATACGCAACTACGGTTTTCGCGCCACCCGGTGGACTTCGCTGCTCCGTTCAATCCTTCAGCACAAAACAGCTATCGCTACGGAACAGACCAACTGCCACGAGAGAGTCTGGCACGATAGGTACGGAGGACAGATTGGTGGCGGTCTCTGTGGGGGGGGAGGTCATCGGAGATGATGAGGGAGTCGATGGTTTGTCCCCGCCCCTGTTCCTAGCACTCTTCACGCTGGCGACCCGGATGACGGCGGCTCCAGGTGTCGCACAGCCGCACGCCAAGCTACGGACCGGTGGCGTGCCTAACAACTTCGTGGACACAGCATTCCAAGAACATACCATCGTCCGCCGGTTTTTCTATGACCTTTGAGCGTGATTCCCTCTAACAGGTGGCTGCGGGAGAGTGAGGGACGTGCGGTGCAGCGACCGCCGTCACTAAGTCATGCACGCGTCCCATGCGTCGGGTTGTGAGAGTTCGGCGGGTGGTGGTGTCAATCGTAGCAGCCGGTTGGTCGCGGGTGCGAGGCTCCCCAGAACTGGTGGATGGGCTAATACCCCTCTCGCCCAGTGGTGTGAGAGCGGGGGTAGCTCTAGTGGTGTCAGGGGTTTAACGACAGGCGGCGTCAGGTCTTTCTCCCGATATTGTCCCCCCCCGCTACCTCCGACGCCATCTCTGGCCAACCCCACTGCTCCGACGCCGCCTTTCAAAGCAACCCCAACCGTATGAGCGTCGCGTCCTCCTGCTGCCACGCTATGGCCGTGAGCGTGACGGCCACGTCGAATGCACTGGCGGCACCGGCCGTGACCGGTGTCGCCGTGCACGTGCCCCAATCCGCCCCATTGTGTTTATCGGTCGGCATCCGCGACGTTGGTGGCACGCGGCTCGTTCACCACCACTGACGAGTGGTGCGCTGTAGGTGAGGCGGGGAGGCCCCGATGCGGGTGATGAGGCAGGCGCGGGGGCGGGTGGCGATATGGGTAGATTGCGGCGGCGGCGCGGGGTGTGGCGGGTGCAACATTTGCACCCTCCTCAGGGAGGTAGGTGCCCTGCTGTGACTGCGAAGGATGCAGTCGCGCGGATAGTAGCCCCACGCTTCCCCACGCCTGAGAGGACCGTCTCACCCGACGCCGCCCACGTACTGTCATTGACACGACCCTCACCATCCCGCAGGGATAAAAGACACCGCCATAGCGCTATCTACGAGACGCCGTGCGGCGGACACCCAGACGCTCGCTTTCAGGCAATGCAGTGGGAGGGAGCACGCATCACTCAGCTTCGGGCTTTCTGTCTGGGGGGGGCGGGTCGCGTAGAACTATCTGCGCTTCGTGACATCGTTCGTGTCTCGGGCTGCTACGGCAGGGGGACATGGGCAAAGCCGGTGGGAAGGAGCACTCGAGGCCGTTCTCTGAGTGTGCATGGTAGAGGCTGCGATCAGCTAGCGACCCTTCCTGTCGTGGGACCCTAAACGACTTTGCCAGTTAGTCAGATAAGACTAATTTTGGGTGTAAATTCCATCGATGAAGTTCCGTTTGTAACCCCCCTGTACAGTGATCCGTGTGCTAAACGCCGACCGCAGCTGGGTGCTCGGCATCCCCCTACCCCCCACCTGCAGGAGCGTGTTTCACAACGACTCGACGCTCAAGCACCTGCCGCGCACCCACAAGCCGTTCGTTGCTTGTCCCTCTCTCCTCTGCTGGACACCACCACGCGCCGCGCCACGGCGGCGTCGTGGTCAGCTTCTTTCCCTCCCATTGCCCAAGTTTTCACCTCGGTGGCGCCTGACGACCGCTGCCGCCGGCTTGGCTGTGTCCGTTCACACCCTCCCTCCCCCCACGCCGCTCCGTGACTGACGTCCCCCACCGCCGGCTTGGCTGTGCCGGTTCCCTCGCTCCCCCCCCCCCACGCGGCCCGGTGGCTGGAGACCCCCACGGCCAGCTTTCCTGTGCTTTTTCCTTCCCCCCCCAATCCCCGCGCCCCGCCGGCCGCTCCTGCCGCCGGCTAGGCTGTGAGGCTCCTTCCCGTACCGACTCGTTGCGGCGACTGGCGACAGCCACCCCCTGTCTGTTCAGACCGCACGAGCGAGCCCCCGGAAACAGGGGTGGCCCGGTCTGTGGGAGCATTGGTCCTTGACCTTGGCAGACTGGCGCGGACGTCACTGGCTCCTTCGTCGCATTGCTACTGCTGTTCCGTCTCTGCTAGTGTTGCGTTTTGATTTTTTGTCCTGTCATGGAGAGTGGGGCCGCGCACACACGTCGGGCGGTGGAGCCAGGCATGGGTGACGCTGTGGTTAGCGACTGCCGTGTTGTTGGAGGTGTGAGCGCGTGCTTTTGGGTGGACTGGGGAGTTCGGACTGGGTTTTTCGGCATGTGGGACCGCTTTGCTACATCTGGTCATGGCCATATTTATCCCACGGCGGTGTGGCTCTTTGATTCAGGATGTCGGATCGCTTTTATGGGGACGGTGGGTACCTGTCGCCACTGTCACCGATGACAGCAGAGTGTACGTGCAGGGGTGGAGAAGATAAAGAGACACCATTACTTTTCTTATGCTTGGTGACTTTGATGGAAAACTACCCCCCGCGGACGGCGGCCGTGCCCCACCGCGCTCAAGCATCATCATACACGCGCCCACGCTGAAGCAAAGACAAGTAAAGAGCGACTCGCAGGTGCTCCCCCACTGTGGTGAAGCGCGGCAAACAGTCACCGCTAATCACACACCAAAGATGCGCCAAGGCGAAGGCACCGCAGTTGTGAGCGTCCTTCTGGCGCGGCTCACTGACTGGCTGCACCGTCCAAGTCGTCTTGATTGACAACAAGGGGTTGCGCTCGTGCCGCAGCCGTGACATCTCCTTGGCAAACAGCTCGACGCGTGAGGTGACGTACGCCTTCTTGTCCGCAAACGACCCGTCCATGGAGTCAAACAAGCGGATGGTGGCCGTCGGGAAGAGCACGTCGGCGGCCACCCAGTGGCTGTCATTGATGTTGAGGATCATGAGCATGCGCATGTACTCCGAGTTGCCCATCGACTCAAAGATCTCCTTGATGGCGACGATGGCCGCCTCTTCCGCCACATCAACCTTGTAGCACGTCGTGAAGGCCGCCGACTGAGCCGTCAACAGCACGTACGCGGACGCAAAGATCCCCCCGCTTCTCCTGCGCAGCTCCACCAGCGCGGCGTCGAGCACGGCGTTGGTCAGGTACTTCGTACGCCCACAGTGAAGGATGTCACGGACCGTCACCGTGTAGGCACCGTACATGTCGCACCCGAGCCGATTGCCAGCCGCGCCCGCTCTCTCCGAGAAGAAGCGCCAAACAGCGGCGTCCACTGTCCTGGTGCCCACGCCAACCGACAGCGAGCCGGCCGCGTCCTTGACGGACTGGATACCGACCACCACTTCCACCTGCTTGGAGAACTGGGCGGTGCTGCTCTTAAGCTCCTCCAACCAGGCACAGAAGGTGCGCGACTCCTCCAAATTCTTGTTCAGTCGAAGAATGGCGGCCATGGCGGCCAGCTTCGAGCTGCTGCAATACACCGGCGGGTACCCGTCGACGGCGATGCGCAGCGCCATCTGCGCGCCCGAGTCCCCAGCTTTCCGGTCCTCCGCAGCGCTCCTGTCCAACGCGATGACACCGCCTCTCCCGTTGGCAGCCTCGTATAGCAGCAGGGAGTCGGCCAGCCGGGAGGCCGGGAGTACAACGCGCACCTCCTCGTCCAACTTGTGGAAGCTGCTAGCGCCCGTGGAGTGCAATGGTACGAGGGAGCACAGAGTCCCCTAGGGCAGGATGGGGTAGAGGCTCATTCTACCCATATCGGTGACGCTCTTCGTTGCCGCCGCGTGGGCGTACGCCGAGATGCCCGAGTGCGCCGCCAACACGCCGTCGTCGACGACCCTGCCACCGACCCCTGCCTTCTTGCCGCTACCGGCAGGGTGCCCCGAGCTCGGCTTGCTGTCCTTGTCCTTCTTGATGTACTTGGAGGTCCCTAGCCGGTGGCGCCGCTTGTCCTTCATGCTCGACTTGTTGACGTTGGCAAAGGCATCATCCGACGGGTTTCGAAACCTCTTGGAGACGGCGCCCCCCTTGACCGGGTTCTCCCTAAAGTACGCCAGCAGGACGGCACCCCAAAAGGGGGAGACATGCGCAGCGACGCACACCCCGAACCGCTTCTTCTCGACCCCGCCTTGCTCCTTGGACTTGGCATGGTTGGGCGGGTACATGCACGACCCGTCCGTCAACGCGTTGCCACCCTCCAGCGTCCACACGTTGAGCAGCAGCGCGCGCGGGCACACCTGCGCCCACGCAAACTGCATGTAGCCCAGGTGCTGGCGGACAACCGCCGCCACCTTGGAAAAAATAGCGGCCACCATTCCAAAGGTGACCTGCTTGTACGAGCGCAAGCCCCAGGACGTCAAAAGAGCTTGTAGCTCCGCCGCGGACAAGGTCTTCTTGCCGAGCTCCACCTCGGCCACCGACTTGATCGTCTCGCGGTTGTTGAACACAAGCGCCGGGTACACAGTCTTCACCACCGCCTGGTCGCCGCCCCCCGCCCCCGGTCCGGACTCATCACCGGTGGACACGTTGCCCTCGCCGGTGCCAGCGCCGACCTTGGCAGACGCCGACCCGGTCCGTCCCGCCTCCGTGGTGGCCTTCTTGGTCGCCCCGTCCTTGGCACTGGCCGCGCGTCCATGAGCGCGCCACCAATCGGACATGAAGGCCTGCCTCTGAGCGGAAGACTTTGTGGAAGAGCAGTCAATAATAACGCCTTGGTGGTCGCCCGTTGCCTCCTCCTCCGTCTCGACGACCACGTACATCCCCGACAGCTTGCGCGTGCCGTGCTGAGTTCCCAGCAGACGGCCCGCCAAAGACGTCATAACGTCGAGCGAGTGCACCACCACAGGGGAAAAGGCGACCGTCGCCAGCGGCGTTGGGGCACCACCAACAGTGGCCAAGCGTTTCGTCCGCCCGCCCACGCCATCAGTCGTGGTGGCTGGCTTGCTCTCGCCATCGGGTGCCGCTGCGGGGGAGGCGGAGTGGGGTGGTAATGAGACCTCCGCCTGGTCGCGCACGTCGGTGGAGAGCGAGGGACGAGGAGCCAACGCCGCCACGGAGGGAGCAGCAGCTCCTTGTGGGGGAGCGGTTACACGCGCAGCGGGGGGCGGAGGAGATGATCTCCTAAGCGGGAGGCCGTCCACGGCCGGGGCACCAGCCACAGACGTGCGCCCGTCTGGTGTAGTCGGCGACCCCGGCGGCAGCACGGCAGCTGCCCGTTGTTGCTCAGCAGTCGGCGACACAAGGAGCGGGGCGGGCTGCGACGGAGGAGCAGAGGGGAGCTGTGACAGGTCCGGCGGGGCCACAACCCCAGAGGCAACGTCCGCCGACACGAGCCCGTAGACGTCCGTCCGGTAGGGGAGAGACCACACCCCAGGAGAGGATATGGACCCAGGCCACACGCCAGACCTCGGCGCCGCCTGCGCGCCCTCCAAGCTGGGGAACACCTCGCAGCTCGGGGGGTGCGCGCCGTCAGTCAAGGCCCATCCTTGGGTTGGGTGCCGCAGGGGGGGGTGCGCTTGCGACATGGACCCCGTCTCGTTGATGCTGCTCCACTCAAACATTGTTGGTACCAGGCCACCGGCACCAGGCGCGTCCGACGCGGGCGAACGCGGTGGTGAAATCAAGTCGGAATAGGGGTGGGGGGGAACGCGGAGGAGAAAGACGCAGTAGGCGAGTGAGGGAAGGGGAACACGAAGAAGAAAGAGGCAGTGGGTGGGTGGTGGTGGGTGGTGGTGGTAGGGCGAGGGGGAGAGCACGTACAGATGCCAACATACCGTGGTCGATAGCCACACGCGTCCCGCAGCGGTGCCGCGGCAGGAAAGGCCCGCTCCCCGCTCCCGCCGCGGGAACGGTCGGCATCTCGACTACGCGCTTCGACAGCCGCCGCGGCTGCAGCCCCATGGAGGCCGTCCCCGACGCGGCGGGAACAGCTGGGTACAGCGTGACGGCGGGAGCAGAAGCCCGTCGCGCCCAAAAGAACGCCCACAGCAGCCGCAACAGCAGCCCCGCCGAGAGCAACCACCCGGTACCCGCCCAAACGAGCACGAGCGGCAGCGCGCCGACGCGCCAAAAGGCGCACGACGGTGGCGGCAACCAGGACCCCACGGAACAGCAGCCCCGGCAGCGCATCCAGTGCGGGCGCGAGCCGGCGGTGGCGCGCCCGAACCCCCCCCCAGCAGCCCCGGAAGCGCGGCCAGCGCGGGCGCCAGCCGGCGGTGGCGCGCCCGAACCCCCCCCCAGCAGCCCCGGAAGC
>Ga0114957_1005166_pt1 | contig 10912 bp, 15 predicted proteins | sample BantaG_FD_87175 | JGI IMG/M metagenome (GOLD analysis project Ga0114957, IMG submission 87175) | Marine algal microbial communities from Bantry Bay, Ireland - BantryBay_4 metaG | ecosystem: Host-associated > Algae > Red algae > Unclassified | place: Bantry Bay, Ireland | collected 2014-11-21 | reverse complement strand
TATTGCCGGAAAAACAGGTACGACGCAATCACAGGCAGACGGATGGTTTATAGGTTTTACACCGGATTTTGTAGCGGGCGTATGGGTAGGTGGACAATCTCCGAAAGTACGATTCCGTAGCCTGTCGCTTGGGCAGGGCGCGAATACGGCGTTGCCGATATGGGGTAAATTTGCACAAGCTGCTTATAATGATAATGATTTTAAAAAATGGCGACGCAGTGTTTTTCCTGTTCCTTCGGTAAGCGTATTGGAACTGTTGAATTGTGAGGATTATTTGGAGGAGCTACCTGAGGAAGAGGAGGAGGAATTCGCAATTGTTGAAGAAATCGTGGATGGCGTCAATGCAAAAATTGATCGGTTGCTGGAAAAATTAAAAAAGAAAAAGGAGGCAGAACGGGCGGCGGAAAGAGCAACAGAAAAGGCGGAAGAGAAAGCAGAAAGAAAAGAGGAACGAACTGAACGGAAAGAGAAGCGGAAAAAAAAGCGAAAGAAATTTTTTGAGGATTTGTTTGGTGGGTGATCTATAGATTCCAGCCAATACAGGTAATGCTTTTAATCGCGTAGACACTATATTTACTTATTTATTTATTATAATTTTTTAATCTTTTTCCTACGTCACGAGGTAGATTTAAAATTTAAACATGACAAAATTATACCTTATTCCTTGTCCGCTGGGTGAAGACAGTTTGCATACCTTGCCTGAGATGGTTGGGGTTCATATCCGTGAATTGGAAGTCTTTATTGTAGAAAGAGCTAAGACGGCCCGTCATTTTATCAAAGCGATGGAACCTCGGCTGCCGATCTCGGAGTTGGACATATTTGAATTGGATAAGCACGATTCACAGGCGGCTAATCGAGCCTTTCAGGCGGCCCTTAAAACAGGAAAAGACATTGGTGTATTATCTGAAGCAGGCTGCCCCGGTGTAGCTGATCCTGGTGCGCTGATTGTGAAGTATGCCCATCAGAAAGGATTGCAAGTCATTCCCCTTGTTGGTCCATCCTCTATTCTGCTAGCGCTGATGGCCTCCGGTCTCAATGGACAAAATTTTGCTTTCCGAGGCTATCTCCCTGCCAAAAGACCAGCACTGAATAGTGCTTTAAAACGCTTGGAAGCAACTGCTAAAAAGGAAAGGCAGACGCAAATTTTTATTGAAGCACCTTATCGTAACAGGGGAGTTGTAGAAGCTGCGTTTAAACAGTTGTCTTCTAATACACAATTTTGTATCGCTGCTGATTTGACCCTTCCTACCGAGTATATTAAGATGCAGACGATTCAGGGGTGGAAGAAAACGACGGTACCAGATTTGCATAAGCGGCCTGCGATTTTTTTGATAGGGTAAATACTGAATTTGCTACATCTCTCATTTAATTATAAGTAGTTCTTTTTTTTATTAAAAGATATACAACTATTATATTTATGATATAATTTCTTGTTTTATTTAGAAGTATGTTTAAATAACTGTACATTTATTTTTTATTCAAACTAATTGTCTGACCCAAATCGCATAATGTATACTTTTACTTACCGGATATGCCATATCCACAAAACCATTATGCAATGATGAGATTTTCTTTCTTTGCGCAGTAGGCTTACAAGCGCAAATTACACCGGACAAACCGACCTTTAACAACAGCACCAACCAACCCGAATCAGATTTCTCTACCGATTTTTCTTGTGGTTCGATTGTGGAAACGAGTAATCTGGTGACTTGGATTATGCAAATTTTGGTGATAATCCGACTCAAGAAGAAAATCATCAGTTTCGTAATACAGCAGAATTCGACTCTCATCATAATTATTTAGGAGGCGAGCCGAGAGGAAATAGTGGTACAGTTGATGATAGTTGTGTCGAAGATATTAGAAAATTTGCCTGGCCAGACCTTTGGATAGAATAAATAAAAAACAACAATATGAAAAATAATATCTTATATTTTCTGCTATTATCCACACTAGTTGGGTGTTTAACAACAAAAAAACAGCAGATTGTTGACGCTGAGGAAATTAAAGAAAGCATCCTACGAGTCAATCCTAAGGACACTGCTGCATTTGAACTTATTTTCGTTAATAATTTAGATGAGAAAGTCATCATGGGGGATCATTATGGTGCCTACGCAATGGAGTTTGAGATTTATAACGATAAAGGAGAACAAATAAATGAGATCAATGGAATGAGTAGTGAACGCAGTATTATTGACCCAGGAGGGAGGATAGTTGTTTCTGAATTTATTGTTACAATAATACAAATGGCTTTGGAGAATGCTAAATTGGATAAACAAACATTTGGCAAATACACCCTTGTTTGGAAACCTCCACACATTCGATCAAGGCCTGCATTTAAAAACTTCAGTTTAAGTTTAGAGGTCACCTATGACCAAGGAGATATTGATTATTTACGAGAATTTAAGAATCGAGAAATGGAAGCATACAAGAAAAGTAAATTAAAAAAATCTAAAAACAATTAAAATTAAAAAAATAAATATTATAATTTTATCACTATTGTCCATATTTTGGATGCCGAATAACAGTAATGCACAAGCCAGTATTTCCGTTACTGGAAAAGCACTTGCATCCCACAATAAAGGTCCTGTTGTGATTGACGAAGTTCCAACAATATTCTGCCGAGGTGCTCCTACCGTGATACAACAGCCGACGACCGATGAGGAAGGAGATCAGGTAGTCTTTAAATTCTGTGCACCTTTTTTAGGAAATGACCAAATTGGAGGAGATTCTTGTTTTCAAGAGCTTTATCCTCCCTTCGATCAGGTTTCCTATAATTTCCCTGACTATACACCTACTCGTCCATTGGGTATAAACTCGACTTTGGAGATGAATCCTTCCACAGGAGAGATATTTGTACAACCTGAAGAGACAGGTAGATTTTTAGTAGGCATCTGTGTCGAAGAATATCGCAATGGAGAATTGGTGTTACCTCTAGTCATGATAGTCCGATTCATAGATATTCGTCACCAGGTAGTTTTCGGATAAATTTATCAGATCACGGATACGGACGCTGTAAATATTACATTGCTAGCTTGGGATCAATACGATTGTATGGATTCTACTACGCAGGTATTTTCATTAAACACGCCTACTACTTATTTTTTACCCAATGCATTTACTCCTAATGGAGACGGGAAAAATGAGACATTTATAGGAATAGGATGGATTGAAAATATACTTTCTTTTCAGTTGCGAATTTACGACCGCTGGGGAAAACTTGTATTTGCTACCACTAACCCCAATATCGGTTGGAATGGCCATTACCAAAACACCGGAAACCCACTACCTGCTGGTGTTTATACCTATCAAGGAGTCATACAATTTAACAATCGCCAACCGGAAAACCTAAATGGTAGTTTGGTATTGGTCCGCTAGCCACTCCCCATCCACAACTTTGGCCCATATTTTGGCCTACATAATCACTTAATACTCTATTCTCCTTATTTCTACAAACTTGACCATACCAAAACGGGCAAATTGCTCGTTTTATGGTAACTTTGCGCCTACTTCCCTATATATACTACAGATATACCACAGAGACATAACCTTTTACATTCGTCACAAATTATTTTCCATAAACAAACAGGATCAAAATACATGTATTTGATCCCTTTGCTGAACATTAAAATCTCGATCCCAGTGAAAAATCTTCTTTTATTACTAACGTTTTTGGTATCTGGTTTATCCCTTTCGGCACAAGAAGGATGGGAACTAGGTGGTTGGGTAGGTACCGCTAATTATTTCGGCGATTTGAATACTACCTTTGACGTTAGTGAGGCTGGATTGGCCGCAGGTGCCATTGCCCGGTATAATTTTAATAGCCGTATCTGTATGAAGGCTACTTTTAATTATCTAAAAATCGGTGCAACGGATATGACCTCTGATAATAGTTTTGAACGTACCCGTAACCTCGATTTTCGTTCCGATGTTTTTGACGGTAGCTTTAATTTTGAATTTAATTTCCTAAACTATGTTCACGGATCACGGGACGAGTTTTTTACACCCTATCTCTTTGCTGGTTTTTCTATTTTTAATTTTAGTCCCAAAACAGATTTGGATAACGAGACGTATGCATTACGTGATTTTGGTACCGAAGGACAGTTTCGTGGAGAAGAATATGGGACAGTTTCTGGTGGACTGAATTATGGACTGGGGTTTAAAGTGGATTTAAGTTATCGCTGGAGTATCAATATAGAACTCAGTTCCCGAAAATTATTTACCGATTATATTGATGATGTCAGTGGGGTCTATCCCGATTTTGATGACCTGGAAGGATTGCGGGGAGAGACGGCGGTATTGTTGTCGGATCGTTCTGTAGGAGACGAAGGAGTCTCTATCGCAGAGGAAGGACGCCAACGAGGGAATGGTCGTAAAAATGATAGCTATACTACACTCGGTGTCGGTCTTGTATACTATTTTGGTAGCCTAAAATGTCCACCTATTTCCCGATAGTCCACGCCTTCTCAAACTATGTATCAACACGTTTTCCAGCTTCCACCTTATCCACGTGGGTATCACCTGATTACCCGTGAAGTAATCGCCCAGCTCGGCCAATTACCCGAAACGGGAATGCTTCACCTTTTTATCCAACACACCTCCGCCGCACTCACCATCAACGAAAACGCTGACCCTTCTGTCCGCGTAGATTTTGAAAACATTTTTAATAAAATTGTCCCCGAAAATATGCCTTTTCTGACCCATACGATGGAAGGCCCGGACGATATGCCCGCTCACATCAAAGCTGCACTGATCGGTCACAGCATTCAGATTCCTATCACGGATCATCAGCTTAACTTTGGGACTTGGCAGGGGATTTACCTCTGTGAGTTTCGAAATCAGGCTGGGGGGAGAAGATTGGTAGCGACTGTTTATTGACTTCCTTCTAAAGCGATTCCTCAATTAAAGAACGCCAAATACTGCAACCGTCTTGCTAACATTTGAATAATCACTAAAATGTTCATATATTTGCAAAATGAAAATGACAAAGCGAAAATTGTCGGCGGATAGCCTTCAGACGGTCGCCAAGATTTTAAAGACGATTGGGCATCCTGTTAAGTTGGAGATACTGATGGTATTGGAAAAGGAGGAGCCGCTGGATGTATCTACTATTTGTGAAAAAATTGAGCGTCCGTGCGAAATTTCTATGATGTCACATCACTTGGCGAAGCTCAAGGACAATGGAATTTTGGTTTCTGAAAAAATTGGTAAACAGGTGTTTTACCGGATTGCTGACCGGCAGTTACTGAAGGTTTTTGATTGTATGGAGGGGTGTGATTTTTTGTAGTTAAGTAGGTATTTGGGGGTTTTACATTATCAATCTAAAAAATAAACAAACATGAAAATAGAACAGATTTATACTGGATGTCTTGCACAGGGTGCATACTATATTGAAGATGGAGGAGAAGTAGCGATCATCGATCCGTTGCGAGAAGTAAGTCCTTATCGGGCCAGAGCTGATAAAGATCAGGCGGTGATTAAATATATTTTTGAAACGCATTTTCACGCTGACTTTGTGAGTGGACACTTGACGTTATCAGAGCAAACGGGCGCGCCCATCGTATACGGGCCTACGGCAAATCCGACTTTCGAGGCGCATATCGCTACGGATGGTGAGGAATTTAAAGTGGGAGCGTTGACCATACGGGCGCTGCATACGCCGGGACATACAATGGAAAGTACAACCTATTTGCTATTGGATGCAGCGGGGAAAGAGGTTGCGATTTTTACTGGAGATACGTTGTTTTTGGGAGATGTGGGGCGACCTGATTTATCTCAAAAATCGGATGACTTGACGATGGAAGACCTGGCGGGATATGCCTATGATAGTTTGAGAAACAAGATTATGCCGTTGCCGGATGACGTCGTGGTGTATCCTGCACATGGTGCAGGAAGTGCCTGTGGGAAGAATATGATGAAAGAAACGGTAGACACTTTGGGTAACCAAAAGAAAATGAATTATGCGTTAAGAGCGGATATGACCAGAGAAGAATTTATCAAAGAAGTAACAGATGGATTGACGGCTCCGCCTGCGTATTTTCCGCTCAATGTTAAGCTCAACCGAGAAGGCTATCAGCCTATTTCTGAAGTAATTAAAATTGGTATGAACCCCTTATCGCCTGCGGCTTTTGAGGTAGTAGCGAATGAAAAAGGGGCGCTGATGCTGGATGTTCGCAAGCCTGGTGATTTTGCTGCAGGACATGTTCCCAATAGTATTTTTATTGGGATGGATGGAAGTTTTGCGCCATGGGTAGGAGAATTGATTGTGGATATCAAACAACCGATCATCCTTATTGCGCCCGAAGGACGGGAGCAGGAAGCAATTACTCGTTTATCTAGGGTAGGTTTTGACCAAACGTTGGGGTATTTGGCTGGCGGAATAGCTGCGTGGAAGGAAGCTGGACGTCCAGTAGAAACGGTAGAAACGATTCCTGCTAGTTCACTGGCTACGATTATGGAAGGTTCCGAAATAAAACTTTTTGATGTCCGAAAGCCTACCGAGCATCAGGCATCTTATGTGCTCAATTCGACGAATGTACCGCTTAAATCTTTGAACGACCATCTGGCTAGTTTCCCAAAAGAGGATAAATTTTATGTCCATTGTGCGGGAGGTTATCGATCTATGATTGCTGCCTCTATTTTAAAATCGCGCGGGTTTCATGACTTAGTGGATATAAAAGGTGGTTTTAAATCTATTAAAGAAACAACAATACCGTTGACTGAATTTGTTTGTCCTACAACGCTTAAATAAAAGAAAGAATGATTGAATTTATTTCGCAACCCTGGCCTTGGTATGTCTCCGGTCCGATGATCGCGCTGGTGATGTTTATGCTATTAATGGCGGGTGGACAGTTTGGGGTGAGCAGTACCTTACGGAGCTTTTGTGCGATAGGAGGGGCTGGAAAGCGGGTCTCATTTTTTGATTTTGATTGGAAAAGGGAGCGCTGGAATTTGGTGTTTATCGCCGGAGCGGTGATTGGTGGATTCATTGCGAGTACGTGGTTGGCGGGAAATGCGCCTTTGCAATTGTCGGCACAGACGGTTGCGGATTTACAGGATCTCGGATTTGAATTTCGGGGTGGATTGGTACCGGAGGAATATGTTAGCTGGAGCAGTTTGTTTACTTTCAGGGGATGGATGTTGATGGTCGTAGGTGGATTTTTTGTTGGTTTTGGCGCAAGATGGGCAGGGGGGTGTACGTCGGGTCATGCGATCAGTGGATTGTCGAATTTGCAGTTGCCTTCACTGATTGCGGTGATTGGTTTTTTTATTGGTGGGTTGGTGATGACGCATCTAATTTATCCATTAATTTTTTAGCAAAATGAAGTATATAAAGTACCTGTTTATTGGCATATTATTCGGGGTGGTGATGACCAAGTCGGAAGCGATTTCCTGGTATCGAATTCAGGAGATGTTTCGGTTTCAATCCTTCCAGATGTATGGCATTATTGGTTCTGCGCTGGCGGTAGGATTAGTGGTGATGCAGTTCCTCAAAAAGTACCATGTCCGGTCTTTTGAAGGGACGGAGATTGACTTGTCTGACAAAGCATTTAGTGTACCCCGTTACCTGTATGGCGGTATTGTTTTTGGGCTAGGATGGGCCTTATCTGGTGCCTGTCCGGGACCTATGTATACGATTTTTGGGAATGGTGTTTCGGTGTTTTTGGTGGTCATTGCGAGTGCGATGGCAGGTACTTTTGCGTATGGTTTGGTGAGAGATCGGCTGCCGCATTAGAAAACAAAATTACTTCGTCTTTTATCTCAATCTATTTAATCGCCATTCCTTATCGTTTTTGCTCTTTATTGTGGAAAACTTTTTACGGGTGTGGAAAACTTTGAGATGTGGAAAACAAAAAACTACCATTTTATTTTAATCACGAAGTGTTAACCTTCTGATTATCAATATTTTATTCTGTTTCAATCCTAACTTATCAACATTGTTAAAAAGCACGTTTTCCACAAAACGTATTATTTTTTCCTGCATATAAACATCTAGCTGTTGGTAAATTTCTATTATTCCTATCGAGCAATACGCTAATATTGCTGTTCGACCTACCTACACTAAAGCACACAACACCACGAACATTTCGTCCCTTAAACTCACCGACATTTATTATTCTATTATTATTCATACTATTCTAAAACGAAAATTGTAAAAAACAGTTATCAAAATGAGAAAATTTATCCAATCACTAATCATGTGTACGGCACTATGCTGCTTGTTGACTTCGTGTGTTTCCAAGAAAAAATTTGAGCAATTGATGAACGACAAAACCACCATCGATGAAGTGCTGGCAGAGAATCAACAAATGGTTGAAAACCTAAAAAAGAATGTAGCAACACTGGAGTCCGAAAAGGATGACTTGGGCGAAACCCTAAAGTCAGAAACGACCCGCCTTTCCGATGAGGTAGCTGCGGTCAAAGATGACCTGATGAGCTCTAAAGGAGCAATGGAAGAAATGGAAACGATGGTGGCTGCCAAGGACTCCCAACTGACGATGATGCAGGAGCGAATTAGTGCCACTTTTGATGTGTACACAAAAGGTGGATTTAACCTCTCCAGTCAAAACAATAACCTGATGATTAATACCCCTTCTCCGATTCGCTTTCGCAGTGGGTCTACCCGAGTCGATCAGGATAGTAAGATGGTATTAAACGATCTGGCTGAAAAACTTAAGAATAATCCAATGGTGAAAATTTTGGTAGAGGGTCATACGGACAGTGTGCCAATGAAGAGCGGTGCGCGTTTTCGAAATAATAAGGAACTTAGCATGGCACGTGCCAGCCGAGTTGTTGACGAATTAGTCAAACTGGGCGTAAGTCCGAGCCAACTTGCTGCTACTGGACGAGGAGATACCATGCCTAAGTTTCAGGATGAGAATGATTCCGATGAAATTCGGGCGATGAACCGTCGAACAGAATTTGTGGTGATGGCGAATGTCGGACCTTTATTTGAGGCGGCGCAAGGTATGTAGATAAAGCAGGCTGATTGATTAAAAAATTTGATGGAGGTGGATATGGATTGATTTATCAATGTGTATCCATCTTCGTCGTTTTTGTATATTAGGATATTACAGATTGTTCACTCAGGCATCACTTTATCTTATTCATGATCTCCCTAATTTGTTTTTTCGTATAATTTCCATTCAGTCCTGCCTGTTCTCCTTGTTCTACAAACATCATGATATCTTTCTGATTCGCTTTGAGTATGTCACTGTCCATTTGTGTCAGGATGTAGATAAACTGGTAGTAAGAATCCTTATTTTTTAAATTTATTTTTCCTTTGCTGGCCTGGATGATTTGAGGGATGAGCTGTTTATCTGTACTATACTCGTTTAGCAAAATTTTTCTGGCTTTGACACGGCCAGTTTCGGAGTTGCTGAATAGTTGATTGATTGCATTTTGACGAACCTTGTTGGATTTTTTAGCCGTAGCTTTTGCCTTGGTTACCTCTTGTTTCAGTTCGGAGACGGACAGCTGGCTAATATTTTTCACCTCTATATTCGTATTACCTCGCCTTACCAAGTCATAGGTCTCTTGGACTAGTTTGTGTTGTTGAGCTTGCTTTTCGTCGTAAGCTACCGCTTGGGAGCGGATACTATCAATGGTGATGAGTTCCTGGGTAAGCTGTTCTAGTTTTACTTTTTGGGCTTTAATACTTTCCTTTTGTTCTTGCAGCAAGGTATTTTTAAATTCAATTTCTTCCTTGGCCTTCTGTAATTGAGTGAAAAAGTATACGGTGGTGGCGACTCCAACCATCAGCAATGCAAGAAATACATAAGCCTGCATTCTGTTGCGCTTAATTTCATTCTGGAGTACATTGAATTCTTCTTGTCTCATAAGGTTGTTGGATTGATAGGGTATATTGTGTAAAATTGAATTGAAAAGACTTATATAGAAGCGCTGATAGAATGTAGCATTCTTTTTTTATTATTAAGATAAATATAAACCGTACCGGAAGCGGATGAAAAGAAGGTGCCTCCCAGAACGAATTTTTCCTGTATCATATAAAAAACAAAGAAGCCGATGGAAATGACCAAAATGCCAAGGATGATCTTGATGAAAATTTTATCATGGTTGACGATGAGTTGCTGAATATCTTGTTGGCTGACTTGACCAGAAGTAGTAGATCCAAAAGCAGACTGGGCAGGAAGGGCAGGTTGCGTACCCGGAATGGGAATGGTTTCCTTTTCTTTTAATTCGGTGACTATGGAAAGAATGGCTGCGGTGATTTGTCCTCTTTGTATACTGTAGTCTTCACTGGCGATTCGATCCTCGTTTTTCTCCCGTTCGATTCGGTCGAGTTTGCTGCTATTAATAATAGCAGTATTCTCCAATTCCTCATACCCTGACGTATCCTGGCAAAACCGGATAATCAACGCAAGGGCATCAGCAAGCTTGTCGCTGGCCACCAAATCCTTTAATGACTGCTGGAATTGTAATAGTTCCATTTGGGGGTAGTAGTTTGTTTATTGCTTAAAATTACGACAATTATTTATTAAACCAAATAAAACATATAGAACACCTTCTAAAGCGCTAACAATAAAAAAGCCATTTGGCAGGAAATTCCTGGCAAACAGCCTCTGAGGTTTGTCGTTTTGTAGGTTTTTAAGAATATTACGTAAGTAATAGCAACGATCTATTTACGCAGTATTTTTAGTATGGAAATTTCATATTACCATTCATATTATACACATAAGCCCATAAAGAGATGAACAGTAAAAATGCGGTTACTGCAATGGCGAGTGCCTTTCCTTTTGTTCCTGCGTTTTGTATTTCTTCACTCATGATTGGAGATATTAAAAGACTAATTTAAATAATACCGCAAATTAATCAAAATCAGGGGATCAATCAAAAATTTTGCATTTATCTTTTAGCCACACGACTTCTGCTGGTTCCAATAAAGGACTGAGTT
>Ga0114957_1005164_pt1 | contig 10915 bp, 13 predicted proteins | sample BantaG_FD_87175 | JGI IMG/M metagenome (GOLD analysis project Ga0114957, IMG submission 87175) | Marine algal microbial communities from Bantry Bay, Ireland - BantryBay_4 metaG | ecosystem: Host-associated > Algae > Red algae > Unclassified | place: Bantry Bay, Ireland | collected 2014-11-21 | reverse complement strand
TCTGAGGCGGGGGGCTCGGTGCCCATGACTGGCCCGCGGCCGCCGCCGCCCCCCCCCCCGCCGCTACTGACGCCCGGCAGGACCGGGGCATACCACCCCCCCCCCCCCCCCCGACCTCGGTCGCGGAGCACGGGTAGTCGTGTCGGCTCGGCGGCCGGTCGCCGGTCGTCGATCGACAGCGGGAGCGTCGCTGGTTCGACGCCTGGTGCCCCGGGCGGCACTGTGGAGAAGAAGCCGCGAGTTGTGACGCTCGGCACACCATGGACGGCCGAGGACGATACCAGGCTGCAGATCGGCATTGCGCGCCACGGGTGGCGCGAGTGGGAGAAAATCCGGGCGGATTGTGGCCTCGGCCACCGCACCGCCGAGACGATGAACACGTACGCGTACACGGCGCGGCGGCGAGACACGGATGGGTTTTATGCGCGGTCGTGGACCAAGTGGGCACAAGCCAAAGGCCGTTCCACCGAGATCAAGCCGATGCCCGAGTCGCGGGGGGCCTCCCCCGCCGTGGCGTCTGCTGCTGCTGCGGTTGTTGCGGCCGCGTCGGCCGCGGACGGGTCACTGCCGCCACCACCGCCGCTGTCGAGCGGCCGCGGCAAGACCTCTCGCGTGCGGGGCCGCGGTGTCGCCGCCGTCGGCAGCCGGGGTGTCGGCACTGCCCGCGGCCGCGGCCCCATCCCCGACGGCGCTGCTGCGAAGTCTGGGTTGTCTTCTGCCGGCGTCTCGGCAATGGCGGCGGGCGCGACGGTGGGAGATGGCCTGAAGCCTCCCCCCGTCCGGTCAGCGCCCGCGCCTCGCAAGTCGCGCGGCGCGTCGGCGGCGACGCTGGCGGCGGCGCGGGCGGCGCGTCTAGCCAACGTGCGTGGCTCCCGTGCTGCGAGCGCTCGCGCTGCGCCGCCACCACCCCCCCCGCCTTCATCGTCGGCTGTAGGAGCGCCTGCACCCGCCCCGGCGCCACCAGGCCTGGCTCCTCCGCCCGCGCGGCGGGACGGCACCAAGCCCCCACCGCGGCGAGCGCACCGGGTCGGCGGCGGGTCGCCGCTGGGGCCGTCGGCGGCCCACGCGCTGGCCGCCGCAGCCGCGATGTCCGTGCCAGTCGGCCGCGGCCGGCAGTCTCACTCACTCTCAGGTAGCGGCCGCGGCGGCGCCGGCACGCCGTCTGGCGGGGGGGAGCCGTCGGCGGCCGACGGTGCACTGCCGCCGCCACCGCCACCACCGCCGCCGCCGCCGAGTGGCGAAGGCAAGACCAAGCGCGCGCAAAGTCGGTCGGCTGCAGGTGGGGAGCTGCCGGGCGGTCCGCCGCCCGTAGAGGTGAATGGGGGGGGTGGAACTCACGCCAGTGACGACAACCCAACCAAGCGGCGGCGCACGTAAGGGCGCCCGTAGGCTTTGACGTTTATTTTCACACGCGAGCTTTGCCACGCTTTTTCCTCATACCTCCTTTTTTTATGTGTGCAGCAGACGTGTGCGACGTGCTGCAATGCCACATTTTTCCCCCTCCTGGCTTGGCCTGATCGCTTGCCGGTATGCACCAGTTCTTTTGCTTTTCTAAACTGCAAGATACGTGCGCCCTCGCTAGTAGGAAGGCGTCAACAATAGAACCTTCTCGCAGTGCTCGCCTGCACACACACGGCCACCGAAGCGCGGCCCCGGTCCCAACTCCGATTCCACCTGAAGTTGACACAATGTGGACGGCTGCTGTGTGGCGGTTTTTCCATACCTCCCTCAAACCTGCAGCTGCCCTCCCTTGCGTCTGGCTGTGCTCTCGCACACGCGTTTGCCGCGGAGACTGGCGCCTTGCGGAAGTGACAGCCACCCCCCGTTCCAGGCAGCCAGGCAGGAATCTTCGCAGTCTGGCAGGGGCCAGCAGTGCCCAAATGAGGGGCAGCGGCGAAACCAACAAACTGGAGTGTCGGTCACGCCGTCGCCTCCTCTGTGCGCCCAGAGGCACCCCTCTGGATGCCAGTGCACACTGTCCTCTGGACTCGCGGCACGACGAACCTCCCGCCGTTGCACGACAGGCGCCTTTGTTGCCGTGCGGCGGGTTGATGGCTCGCATCCGCCGCCACTTTTTGTGACGGAAGGGCAGTTTTCTGCCGATTGCAGCTGGAAGCGAGGTCAGCAATATTGATTGGTGGGGCCACGTGCTGGATCTGTCGTCACAAATTTTGTAGCTTGCATGATCCCGGCTACGATGCCACGACGCGACGTGCTGGCCGTGTGCGCTTGCGCACTGTTCGTCACCGTTCTCCAAACCCGCTGATACCTTGTCCACGGCGACCGCGGCGCTTCTCCACACCCTGCGCTGCGGTCAACTGAGCGAGCACTCCCTACTTTTCGCGGCAACCTCGTGGTCGAGCTCGACCATGGCAGGAGCCAAACGCGCGCGCTCCCCCGAAGGGGCCTTGTTGAATGCGGATGCCATGGGTGGCGACCTCCCAGCTTCCGACGGTGACGCGCCCGGCGGCGCGACGCCTGCAGCGGCCGCGGCTGAGCCCAAGCGACCCCGATCGGACTCTGTCGGAGTGGCCAACGCTGCTGACGCGACAGCCATTGGCGGACCACGTGCGTCGGATGGTGCGGCCACAGGCGAGGACCCGGCTGACACCATTGCGGCCGCCGTCCCCAGCGGAGGTGACGACGCGGCTGCCACCATGACCGCGGCGACGGCTGTCGGTGCAGACGCTGATGCGGATGCAAGCCGAGCAGCTGAGACTGAAGAGTGTGTGGGCGCTGATGCGGGTGCCATCGACGCCGCCGCTGCCTCCGCGGACGTTGAAGGCCCGGTGCCCGGTGCCGCGTTGGACGTGGACGGCCCGGCTGCCGCCATATCGGGTGCCGCCGCCGACGCTGTTGTCTGCACCGCTGAGGATGCTGACACGTTGGTGGCTGCAGCTGCCGCTGAGCAAGTCGCCGCGGCCCCCGCCGCCACCGCCCCCCCCGCAACCGCCACCGCTGCGGCAGCCGACACGGACTTCCCCACCCCCCCACCTGATGCCATCGCGGAGGAGCGGGTGCGCTCGACCATCAAAGCGCTCCTCAACCGGTGGGCGGCGGAGCTGGGGGCCCTCCCTGAATCCGAACGCCGCACGTACAAGGTGCGTGCCGAGTACACGACCTGTGAGCAAACCGTGGACCACCTGCGGCCGCTGCTCAAGCGGCTCCGCAAGCGCAGCCTCCCCCGCGACATCCTCCGCGCCCTCGAGGAAATTTTCGCCCACGTGGCCGCCCGCGAGTACGTGCGCGCCAACGACCGGTACCTGCGGTTGGCGATTGGCAACGCGCCGTGGCCCATGGGCGCGACGATGGTCGGCATTCACGCGCGGTCCGCGCGGGAGAAGATTGGGGAGGGCAAGGTTGCGCACGTGATGAACGATGAGGAGACGCGCAAGTACATCACGGCCATCAAGCGGCTGGTGACGCTTGCGCAAAAGTACTGGCCGACCGTGCCGTCAAAGATGATGTCTTCCTGAGTGACGCGTGGGCGCAACCATGGCGGGTCGGACGAAGGAACAAGGGGTGGGATGGGTGGAGACGGCTGCACGCGGGTACTGAGGGCAACGCAGGGGCTGCACGTGGAGGGGATAAGGTTTGGAGACAGTGGTTTGACGGTTCTTGCGCCGAAGGCATCTTGGGTGCGCGTCGGCTGTTGACGGTTGTCCTTCAAACATTTACACGCCAACACCACGACGTACCCCGCCTCCCTATCACCGGCGGGGCGCTTACAAGTCCTTTTTGCTTTCCCCTGCCGCTAGTGTCGACGGTGTGGCAGCTGCGTCCGTGCCGTCCGCCTTGACCTCTTCCTCCTCTTCCGTGTAGGCCCACAAATCGCCAAGCTCCCCGCGGCTGACCGCCAGCCCGAACGATGTGAGTAGGCACGCGGGCACAATGTACAAGAGCGCCGGCTGGGCAGCGTCAAAGACGTTGAGAGCGACGAGGGTGGCGACCAAGCCGGCAAAGTAACCGGCGAGCACCGTATGGTAGTACGGGCGTGGACCGACTAGCACCGGCGGCGGCGCGTCCGCGTCGCCATCGGCCGCCGTTGCGCGCGCCGCCTCGGCTGCCGCCGCCGTGTGACGCATATCCCACCGCAGAAGCAGCGCAACAAATAGCCCCGGGATGACAATGTCCCCGAGGCCGAGCATGGAAAACTCACGCTTGGGAAGCTCCCGCATGGCCGACGCCCAGCGGATGCCCTGCGCCTTGGGGAAGAGGATTTTAATGGGCCCGTCAAACTTCTTGGCGACCGTCACCATGACGTTTGCACCAAAGACGCGCTTGGAGCCAAACACCCAAAAGATGTCGTAGAAGAAGAGGCCGCTGAGGAGCACCGCCCCGGATTTAAAGTCGCCGAGCGCGAGCATCTCAATCGCCGTCAACGCTAGCGAAACGGCCAGGATGTTGTTGGCGAGCCACAGCTTGGTGCGCGCATAAAGCACGGCGACGGGGATGGAGCAGACAAGCGAGGCAACGTCCACGGCTGACACCTCCACAAAGTCACGGAAGAAGGAGTGCGTGGCAAGTGCCCAGTCGGGGCAGGCCGGTACGGCTGCCAGGATGGGGGACAGAACACTACTCAGGGCAAGGGAGCCCAGCGAAAGGCCGTAAATGCCAATGAGCACGGCGACCACGGGGGCGGGCAGGTACTTGAAGGCGAGGAACAACCCCAGCAGCGCGCACGACGCGACGAGCGGGAAACGGTAGGCAGCCGCCCCGCTGATCACATCCCGCTCTTCTTTGTTCTCGGACGTGTCGGCCTGCCGCTCGAGCAGCGACACCGCCGCCCGCTCGCTCGCAATGTGGATGACGAGGACCGCCAGCACCAACATCTGCATCGAGACTGGGATGGGCAGCAGCACGGGGGAGACAACCCAGGCGGTCAGGAGCGCCACATTCCGCAACGCTGTCGCGTCGGCTGCGGCGGTGGGAGCCAGCGCTGGCGGCGCCGCCGAGGCCGCGTCGGCGGCGGCCGGGGCGGCCGCCGTCGCGGGCGCCGCCTTGGACGTGGTCGTGGCCATGGCAGCAGCGTCAGGGAAGGCAACAAGAGAACAGACCGGGCAGATGGAGGAGACCGTCCACTAAGGGGGGAGCGCAGCCGCCGCGCAGGAATCGCGGGGCAATGGAGTCAACAGCACTGGAACAAGTCGGACATGGGACGACGTCGGCGCGGCGCGAAGATCGGCAACGCTCGCCCGGTTCGACTCCTCGTCACGACAGATTCTCGCTGACAAGTCGATTGATGCTGACACTGGTTAAACTAGATTGAACCTTACACCACCGAGGTCACAGCGTGGGACGTCGAGACCTATATCGCGGCTCCCCGCAAAGCATGAGAGTATTGTGGGTTTCTCGGAGGAGCAGCAACTGACTTTCATGACAATCGCACTTGCTCTGATAGGAGCCGCACACAATGGACAGCAAACTGTTTCTCGCGCGGAGAATGGGTCAAGGAACAGACGGTTCAGAAGCAGGAGTCAAGCGCTCGGGGGACACGACTGGCACTGACACTGAGCTCACGTAGGAGGTAGCTCTGGACCTTTCAGTGACGAGTTCCTGCAAGCTATCCGAACCATGCCACCTTCGTCTCTGTACGGACATTGCTCAGTCCATACACACCCCATCAACATAGTCGCGTGCTCGTCTAAGCGCAGCAGCTTTTTCGCTGGTACACCGCAAAAAAGAAGGAAGGGTCACAAAAAAAAGAGAGCGAAGCTGCCACGCAGGCAGCCGCGCTCCCATTGCCATCAGCTAGGCGGCCTCGCGACGCGGCGACGGGCGGCCGCCTCAACCAACGAGCGACACTGGCACGTCATCGTGCACGCCCTGGAAGAGCATCTCGCCCTCAAAGTCGATGACCTTGCGGCGCTTGGCGGCCCGGAGGGTGCCCATCAGGGCCTCAAATAGATTGGCGCACTTTTCGTCGCGGAAGAGCACCCCAAAGGGCACGCTATGGGATGGAGACAACCCCAAGTAGCAAGCCAACGAACGAGCACGAGAACAGGCAATTGTAGACACAGTCCACAACTCAGCAAGACAGAGTGACACCGCGTCGAAACAGAGAGCGGCAGGCAGGCATAACACAGGGCAAGGGTCAGCGTCCACATCAACAAACACCGGCAGGCCAGTCGCGAGCCAATTGGCCGCCTCGACAGTCCGATAGTGCACCTTCCTCTCAGCGCCATCGTCGTCACACCAAACTCCACTCTTCCGTCGCCCCTCAGGCAATCCTCCTCCCCGCTCAACACATCGCGTCATGCTCCTGCCGACGGGCGCCAGAAACATCTCGCGCACACACCATTGGCGCCAACCACACCGGTGGCCCAGCTGAAATGTACACTGCTGGCAACTCCGCGCCCGTCAACGACCTTCACTTGTCCACTCCCCCTCGAAACAAACATACCTGGTCACACCCTTATCATTCTTGGATCCAAGGCGAACGATCTCTTCCTTCAGCAGGTTGACCTCATGGTCCACGTCCATCGTGGCGAGGGGGGAGAAGGACAGCCAAGTGGAGGTGAAGTGGGGGAAGAGGCGGGTGGGCGAGCGAGGGGAGAAGACGGCAACAGGTAAAGATACCTGGAGCGCTTGAAGGGAACCAGATGTGCAGCCCGCTCGCACTGCAAGTGGCGAGCAAGGAGCGTTTAAAGCAAGGGAGGGCGAACAGCACCGCCTCTCCTCGCCTGGTGGAAATTGTTTGGGCAGGATGAGCGCCAGGCGGTCGCAGGCCAGGTCCTGACGCCAATCGTGCAGGCATTGCAGGGTGGCCGCAGACGAGGCCACGCGACCGGTCTGTCAGCAGTCACGCCCACATGAACACGCGCCACGTGGACTTTACTTCCCCTCACGAGACAAGGCTAACTAAGAAACACTACAGAACTCACTGAACCAGGGCTGGTCTGTGTTTGAAATTTTGAATGATTAATCTCTTCATGCTTCAACTTCGTCGGCGCCGGTACCAACATGTGCGCCGCTTCTACGGCGAGTGCGGTGGTTCATTTTGTTGGAGAGAAAAATGATGCGTCTGACCACTTGACGAATCATCCGCCAACAGATCGGTGCGCACAGAACGGTACAAAGCATGACGTTGTGTTCATGCACTCGCCGGGCCAGACTACTTGGTTCGAGGTGTCAAGATCACGTTGTGACTTCCTCTCTGACCAGTCCACAGCTGTGACAAGACTGCAGTCTGGTGGCCTCTCCGGCTGTAACAGAAACAGACGAGCTAGCAGCATCTGATTCTCATTCGGCACAAGAGCTGAGCATGCAAGGCAGTCCTGTCTGCTGAGCATATGGCAAAGGAGCGTCCTTGTGTCCATGAGTCGCCTTTGCCATCGGCGTCGCACTGAGCTCGTACAGCCGTTCTCCAAAAAAATCCCGCACTCCAACAGTTGCAACAGAGTTCCAAATCGGCCTCTACGACCCCGCAGAGGCCGATTGGGAACTATTTTGCAACAGTTCAAGTGCGGGATTCTTAGGAGAACGGCTGTACGGAGCAGAAAGAGCACAATGAGCAGGAAGTATGTTCATTTTATGCCTACACGTGGCATTGCAAAGCCTGGTGGACGGACGATTCGAAACGGGTCTCCACGTAATGAGCGTTCAGACAGCTCCAATTGGGCAACACATCTGACCAGAGCCGATTGATCCCTCGCTCAAGTCAGAATGCCTTACACCTTTGTCAGCGGTCGCCAACAATTGCCAACACTGGCAATGCTCGCAACCGGTCGGTTGCGCCCCCGAGGCGTGCAGGCACGAGCGAGTGGAAGCCTACGGTATGCGGAGCGATCGCGTTTTTGCTGTCGCAGCGCCCTTGGCGAGCACAGCCGCGCCGCCTCCCAGCGCTGTGGAACCTGTGGGTCGGGGGATGAAGAAGCGCGGCTGACGGCTTTGGGGATGAGGGTGAGTGGTTTGCTGAGTGCACACCACCCTGCTCGCGCCCTCTTCACTACCGGTCTTGTACCTACTTGCCTCGCTCGCTCTCTTCACCCACGGCCGCTACGCCTCTCTCTTTTCTTCGAGACGCATGATGATGAATGGGGACGCGGCCAATGGTGGTCCCGCGGCGACGCTCGCTGCGGCACCCGCCGCCGCGTCGGTCGCCGGCGGCGCGGCCAATGTCGGCCCCGCGGTGCCGACACTGGGCTTCGCGACGCGTGCCATTCACGTCGGCTGCCCACCCGACCCTGGTAGTGGGGCGGTCGTGCCGCCCATTTCAGTCAGCTCGAGTATGTTGGTGTACGCTGTTGGGGCTGCCTGGAAGCAACACACGAAGATGGCTGCTGAGAGAGCTGTGGGGGTGAGTGAAGCATGCGTTCGTTGAGGTAGGGCGGACTTTGCAGTTGCCGGGCATCCTGTGGTGAGGTGGATATGGGAGGGCTTGGGGCTGTTCACTCGGCGTAAGCAGCTACTTGGTGAACGCGCTCCCAGGAACGAAGCTGACGATGTTTGGGAACGTTCCTTGTGCTTCTCGGTCGCTGCTTGCTGTTCTGCCCTGGTTGCGTTTGACACCTCGCCATGTTCGCGTAGCTTTTGCCATGCCCGGCCTGGTCAAGAAGGACCACATGTACAGTCGCCTGAGCAACCCCAACCGTGATGGTTTCGAGGCCTGCCTCGCGTCGCTGGAGGGTGGGAAGCGTACGTTGACTGTGTCGCGGTGCTTTGGGTGTTGGCATTCGTGTTCGGCTGCATGCGTGTGTAGAGAGGACTCCCTGATGCACTTGTGCGTGTGCGCGCGAGTTCGTGTGCTAGTTTCCCAAGAAGCTCTTCTGGGTAGTGCGGGACGTTATGTTAATGCTCTCCTTATTGTCAACGCCGGTGGATGCTTGTTGTGAGCCCTGTCGGGTTGATGGGGTGTTCCTGGATGCACTGTGGTGCCAATTGCAGACGGGTTTGCTTTTGCCAGCGGTCAAGCCGCCACCGTGACAATGATGCATACGCTCAAGGCCGGGGACCATGTCGTCTCTATCGATGATGTCTATGCGGGCACGCAACAATATTTTACGTGCGTTTGGCCGTGTCTAGTTCCTAGTCGCGCTGCTCTTGTTTCCCACTCCCACGCGTGCTGCTAGGGACTCTAGCGGTGGCCCAACGGGAGACCGAGTTCTGACTGCTGTACTGCTGGGCGACGTTCATATCTACCGAGTTCTCTTCTGTCGTACGCCCCCTGGTTGTTGTCCGCTCTTCTTGTTTTGTTGTTGTCGTCAACGTACAGTCGTATCGCGACCCCAATGGGCCTCAACTTCACCTTTTGTGACATGGCCGCCCCCGGCGCGTTGGAGGCGGCCATCCTTCCGACCACCCGCCTGGTCTGGCTCGAGACGCCAACCAACCCGACCATGAAAATTACGTCCATCGAGGCGGTGGCGGCTGCCGCCCACGCCGTCGGCGCTTTGCTGGTTGTCGACAACACTTTTGCATCGCCCTACCTACAGTCCCCCCTGGCGCTTGGCGCGGACGTCGTCTTCCACTCTGTCTCCAAGTACATTGGAGGCCACTCGGACCTGGTCATGGGTGCCCTCGTCACGTCGGACGCCGCCCTGGCGGTTCGCCTGCGGCACTTGCAAATCAACATGGGCGCCACGCCGTCCCCCTTTGACTGCTTCCTCGCGAGTCGCGGCCTCAAGACGCTTGCCCTCCGCATGGTCGCCCACAGCACCAACGGGGCGGCCGTAGCGGCCGCCGTAGAAGCCCACCCTGCCGTGCGGAAGGTGCTCTACCCGGGGCTGGCCAGCCACCCGTCGCACGCGGTGGCGACCATGCAGATGCGGGGCGGCGGGGGCATGATGACGTTTTGGCTGCGCGGGGGGCTCCCCGCCGCCCGCGCCTTCCTCGGCGCCCTATCCGTGGTGACGCTAGCGGTGAGCCTCGGCGGCGTTGAGTCCCTCGTCGAGCACCCGGCGCTGATGACGCACGCGTCGCTCCCGCCCGAGGTGCGGGCGGAGCTCGGGATTGACGATGGCATGGTGCGGCTATCGGTGGGGATTGAGGACGCGGCGGACGTGGTCGCGGACATCACCCAGGCGCTCGACGCGGCCAAGGCGGTGATTGACGGTGGGGCGCCGGCGACCGCGGCTCCCGCTACCGGGGCGGTTGGGGCGGCTGCCGCTCCACCCAAAGTGACGGGTGTCAAGCGGCCACATGAGTGAGCGGTGGCGAGGTGTGGTGGTCATGAGGGGGGATGGGCAGAGGCCTGCTTGTTGCACGGTGGGTGTCGTGCGCGTCGTGTGTTGGAACGTGTCGGTTTCGTCGTGCTTTTTGCTTCGCTGCCGTCGGCCGTACGGTGACTGGGTTCTTTTGAATTGTTTGCAAAAAAAAATGGCAGCCTGGGTTGCCCCACCGCCACCCCCGTCGTCGGGCTCTGCCAGACAGAGGTTGTCGCTCACCCTCACTACTGCCGGGGCCACGGGCGGTGGTGCAGGCCTCCCGCTGCCCTGCATTTGGGGTCCATTGCGACGTCAGTTCGACCGTCTGGGCATCCGCCAGCAACGTCACCGCGCGGCCGCCGCCGTCACCGCGGCCGTCACCGCCGCCGTCAGTGGCCACCACCGGCTTGCACCTCGTCAAAAGCGCACGCGACGTCTGAAGGGGTCAGCAAAGGGATGTCTCATTTTCTTGATTGCATAAAATACCTGAACCGTCGGTGTGTGTACAGGACTGGGGACAAACACAGTTTGTTCAACAACGGGACCCCTTCGCAACTTGTGGCCAAACCCGTTCAGACAAGTGCGGTACAAGTGCGGTACTCCAACGCGGCCGACGCTTTGAAATACTCATCCCGCGCCGACGGGGAGCCGATCTCGGGTGGTGGCTCTTGACGCCGACGCCGCCCGGCCCGCCGACCTCCCCGTCGCGCCCCCGCCGCCCCCCCCCCCCCCCCCCCCCCCCCCCCCCCCCCCCCCCCCCCCCCCCCCCC
>Ga0114957_1005160_pt1 | contig 10918 bp, 7 predicted proteins | sample BantaG_FD_87175 | JGI IMG/M metagenome (GOLD analysis project Ga0114957, IMG submission 87175) | Marine algal microbial communities from Bantry Bay, Ireland - BantryBay_4 metaG | ecosystem: Host-associated > Algae > Red algae > Unclassified | place: Bantry Bay, Ireland | collected 2014-11-21 | reverse complement strand
CATTCTCATTCCTGTTCGTAACGGAGCAGATTACTTGCCAGAGTGCCTTGATTCTATCTTGGCTCAAACCTATCAATATTGGGAGTGTCTTATCGCTAATGACAATTCGACTGATACCACTTGGGAAATTTTAAAAAGATATACTCACTCAGATTCTCGGATCAAATGTTATCAATCAAACGGTCTTGGCATTACTCCAGCCCTACAAACTGCATATAATAAAAGTAAAGGTGAATACATTACTCGGATGGATGCAGATGATCTGATGCTTCCGCAAAAGTTAGAAGTTTTAATAACAGGCTTGATCAAGCACGGCAATGGGCATCTTGCCACTGGTGGTGTCGAATATTTCTCCGATGATGGAGTAGGCGATGGCTACATAGCGTATGCTGATTGGCTCAATGGATTGACTAGTGAAGGTAAGAATTGGGATGACTTATATAAAGAGTGTGTCATCCCTAGTCCATGTTGGATGTTGTCAAGAGCAGACTTGGATACATGTGGTGCATTTGGCAGTGATCGCTATCCAGAAGACTATGATTTGACATTCAGAATGTATGCATCAGGACTCAAGGTTATCGCTTGTGAGCAAATATTACACAAATGGAGAGACTATCCTCAACGGACATCTCGCAATGATCCTAACTATGCTGATAATCGATTTTTAGAGTTGAAGTTGCATTGGTTTACCCAGCTTCAATTTGAGCAAGTTGTCACTTTGATTCTTTGGGGAGCAGGAAAGAAAGGAAAGCAAATCGCGACTGACCTTAATGATAAAAATGTAAAGTATACTTGGGTTACAGACAATATTAAAAAAGTCGGAAAGGACATTTATGGACAAGTCTTACAATTACCAAGTGAGGTAGATTATACTCATCAAGTAAAGGTAATTGTATCCGTTGCAAATCGTGAAGAACAACAACAGATTATTCAAGTTTTAGAATCTCACAAGTTGATCAAAGGTCAGCAGTATTTTCTATTTTGTTAACTCGATCAAGTGAAACATATTCGCTCTTTCGTCGATCGAACAGCGAAGATTGTTATTTACCCTTATCAAAATACCAATCAGCAAATTCCTCAAGTGCCTCATAACTACTTTGCTTGACTTTATAGCCAAGTTGTTCTCTTGCTTTAGTGATGTCAAAGGTTGATGACTTAGTCAAGATGCCTACACTATACTTTGTCAAAGTTGGTTCTTCAGAACTTCTTAAAATCTTTGCTTTAAATTCCAAAATTGATGCAACAGCATAGGCAAACCAATAGGGAACTTTCTGAGTCACTGGTGGGTTTTTGACGAGTTCGAGTATCGTGTTAATTGCCTCCCAGAGTTTTACTGGTTCTCCATTGGTGATGTTGTAGTCTTCATTGAGGTGAAGGGAGTGTAGACAAAGCCTAACAGCTTCAACCATATTACTGATCGAAGTGAGGTTGACGACATTTTCACCAGACCCTACTATTTTCAATTTGTTCTCTTCATAAGCACGCATAAGTCGTGGCATGATGACTGTGTCTCCTTTGCCAACTAAGGCCCTTGGCCTCAAAATGATGTAGTTGAGTCCAGACATTTTTAGAATCTGTTCAGCCTCAAATTTTGTTCTAGCGTAATGATTAATTTTATTACTTGGTGGTGTGTCGCTTTCCTTGATGTTGAGAGAATCTTTTGAGTTGTAGTAGATACTCGGTGTGGAGATATAGACGAATCTAGAAACGTTGGATTTTAGACTCTGATTGATTAAGTTTTCTTGAGTAACAACATTTGCTTTGTGGTAGGCTTCTGCTTTTCCCCAAAGGGATGAAAGACTAGCACAATTGATAACAACATCAATCTCTTGGTCAAATAAAGTGGCAACAAATGACTGATTGGCCAAATCTCCAAGCCTGTAAGTTACTCTAGGATTTGAGATTTTGTTATCAGATGAGAACTTTCTGCCAGTGGCAATGATATGAGCATCTGGTTCTTGTAAAACAAAATGTTCTACAATTTTTGAACCTAAAAATCCTGTTGCTCCAGTAATTAATATATTCATATTTACATCCTTCTTTTCTTTAGTTAGAGTTTGATCCTAGGCATATCTTCTCATTAGTATCGGTAATAAGATTAAGTCTGATAAGATAGCCCAAACCAGAGTAAATGAAATCAATACACCATGGTAGTATGCTTCTTTAAATTCTGAAAGGAGTAGGATACTATAGCCGGATATTAGAATAATACTTGTCACAAGGATTGCCTTGCCTGCTTGTAATAATGTTTGATGGATAAGGTGCTCCTTATTGGTATCCTTTTCTGTTGTTTTTAAGTAAGCATATTTTTTGAGGAAGTGAATTGTATCATCAACCGCAATTACAAAGGCAATAGTAAAAATGATTGCCGAAGAACCATTGAGTTCAACTCCTAAGTAACCCATCGTACCCGCTGTCATTATGAGCGGAAGCAAATTTGGAATCAAAGAGATAACAGTAATCTTCAAGCTTTTGAACAAAAAGAAAATGATAAAGGATATCAATAACAAAGCGATCGCTAACCCTTCGAACAGAGATCCAACCATTAAGTCATTAGTCTTGTCGATTAATCCATGTCGACCGGTTGGTAAAATTTTGAAGTTTACTTCAGTGAGATTCTGATCAAGCCATGTATCAAGGTTCGTTAAGATTTCATTCATTTCTAATCGTCCCACATCTTTCATCCTAGCACTGATCAATCCCTTGGTCATATCTTTACTTACAAGTGGATTTCTGAATGGTGGATCCATCTTGATGAGCTTCTTTAATCCTAAGCTGTCAGTTGGGAGTATGTAGTGTGAAAGCGGAGGGCCATTGGACGCATCCTCTAATGATTTGTAATATGCGGTTGGTGAGATTACGAATCCAATCGCCGGTAAGTCTCTGAGATAAGTTTCTATTTTGTCTATAGATTGAAGAGTTGGCAGCTGATCTATTTGCTGACCTTCATCCATCTCAATTAATAACTCTAATGTTCTAACTCCGGCAAATTCTTCTTCCAAGTAAACAAACTCTTGCTTGAGATTAGAATTGTCTCCAACTGCATCCAATAACTTATTATTCATGCTCACCTTAGTGATTCCATATAATCCAATCAGAACAATAATGAAGTATGACCATATAATCGGAGTACCGTTTCTCTTGGTAAATTCATAGATCCAATTCAGTAAGCCATCCCACTTAATCTTACGCAACTTTATTAACCTGACAGGAATATAATAGAGCAGTATTGGAGTCAAGCAAATCGCAATCAAGAAAGCAATGCCAACTCCGACTGCCGAGTCTATTCCAAATGTATGGACGTATGGAATCTTAGAAAATGAGACACAGAGAAATCCAATCATCGTCGTAAGAGATGTCAGGAATAGTGTAGTTCTTAACTCCATGATACTACTCTTTATCGCTTGGATTTTTTCAAATCCCTTCTCTAATTCATCTTGATACTTAGTATACAAGTGGATCAAATCTGTAATCCCAACAACTGCCATCACAGTTGGAAACATCAATGTAGCTATATTAATATCTCGATCTATCCATGCAGCGTAGCCATAAAGAATTACGAGGCCTGCAATCACGCTTACAGTTGGAAGTAATGATGCTATCACAGAACGATAAAGAAGAAGTAAAACTATCGATACGACTAAAATAAAGATTGGTGTCAGTTTGTAATTTTCTTTTTCTAGTTGCTTGACATAACTCGTCTCAGTATAAAGTCTACCTCCAATCTTTGGTCTACTCAAACCAACCTCAGCGGCACTCTGTAGGATAGTATCAATTAATGAATTGGCAGATGCATCTGAGACAGACTTTATGATTTGTAAGAGTAAGCAAGTAGAAGTGCCATCAGAGTTAATTAGAAAATTCTGGGTTCGCGGATCTTCGTGTAGACGTAATCTTACATTGTCACCATTTGGGTTTTCTGAAGAGAGGACTGAGTATTGAAATAATCCAAATGGTGTCTTTCTCACATCCTTGTAATTATGAATTCCTGTAATCCTTCTAATACAAGTATCTCTCAACACTAGTGATGAAAAGCTATCCAATTGCTTAACAAATAATGGTTCAAATACATCTGGATTATTCTCAAATGCTACTAAGAGATAATCAGCCTCGTTGACAAAGTCCTCATCAAACTGTTGATATCGTGTAACCAATTCATCTTTACTTGGAAAGTAGTCCTCGGAATTATAGTTAGCTCTCATGTCTGGAATCTTCCAAAGAGAAAGCAACATCAAACATGCAAAAACTACTAGAATTAGTTTTCTATATTGAATGAGTTTTGGTAGTGTTTTTGTCATCTTGTTCTGCTAGCTAAAATTAGCTATTTATTCTGTGTATCCTTTTTTCTGTCACTTGGTCTTACATCTGTAAACTAGCCAATAGATTCCCTTAGCTTGTTTCTGTCAATCTTAAACTGTCTTCCTTTTCGCGGAATTTGGGTGAAATGAATTTCATCCGGCCAAGCATCTTTATCGATTGACTGTGAGCCGGATTTTAATTTTTCCCATAACATTTCTTTGGTAAGTTTTGGTTGTGCTTCTACAAAGAGATGGACTTCTTCATCAGCTCTTTCTTCATTATACTTGCCAATAAATACTGCGTCTATTACACCATCTATTTTTTGAATTGTAGAAGTGTAAAGGCCAGGATAGAGGTTGAAGTTTTTTCTGATGATCATATCTTTCTTTCGGCTTTTCAAGATGATATTACCTGCTTCGTCAAGGTAACCTAGGTCACCAGTCGCATGCCATTCATTTCTTGATCCAAGATGCCAATAGCGATTATAGAGTTGGTCTGATTTAATGAGAATTTCTCCATCATCAGCTATTTTGAGATCGACACCTTCAACAGGTTTTCCAAGAGGGTCACCGTTTGATTGCATTGCAACTTTGGTCCTACCATCAATCGTAGCGACTACAAGATTTTCTGTCATTCCATAGAAGCAAGTAATCTTTGTGTGGGCTGGTAGGTATTGAATTAGTCTAGCTAAAAAAGCTTGATGTACTGGTGCTGAGCCAATAATGAGATGGGTCAAACTGTCTGGTAGCATCGTCTGGTTCTCTCTGCAATAGTCTATTAATGCTTGATATTCTACAGGTGGTGCAAACACTGTTGTGATTCCTTCATCCTTAATAAATTCAACTCGCTTTGCTGCTGGCCAAGTGATGTCCCAGAGTTTAGTACCCACTCCAGCACATGCCCCGATCAGCATATAATGTGGTAAATGTGTAGCCATGATTTGTTTCTGATTTGACTTGATAATATTCGCTATGAGTTCTATGCTTATTCTCAAGCCTCTTGTACTATGCAAGACACCTTTTGGCGCAGCTACAGTGCCAGAAGTGTAGGTTATCAAGTAGGGGAGGTCTGTCACTGACTCCATTATTACTTCATCTTTTACGCTTTGAGTTAATATTTTACCTAATGAGAGATTAGGGAGGAATAATGGCATCCAACGTCCAGTAGTTATCGTTTTAATAGATTTTTTTCTAGGAAAGTACAGTCCATCTTTTTTGTACTTAAAGTAGAATTGTCTAATCAAGGGATGTTCTTGTAGGAAGGCTAACCTTGAATCTAGGAATACCCATTGTGGGTCAAATTGTTCCATCTTAGATTTATAAGTGTCTCTGCCAATTTCAGGGTCTATGATTGATACTTGACACTTAAGGAGTTGGGTTGCAAACATAATAACAACAAAGTCAACTCCAACCTCAGATGCGATAATAACCCTGTCTCCAACTTGCATACCATTTGTATGAAGGTTGATTGCCAGCTTGTGACTCCTATCTAAAAGCATCTTGACAGTGAATTGGCTTTCACCATTCTGCAAGAGTGCCATCTGTGGATCGAGGCCTTCTAGGAGTTGTATGATTTCATTACTGTAGAGTTTCATAATTACCAAATTAGCATTTGAACGGAGACACTTAATCCAGCAGCAAGACCAATGATCGCGACTTTATCTCCCTTTTTTATTTTACTTGATTTAAGACCTTCAGTAATTGCAAGAGGAATTGATGCAGCAGCAGTGTTACCGTAGTTCTCAAAAGTTTGAATAATTTTATTTCTTTCGAGCCCAGTATTTTCTGCTATGACATTAAAAATTTGCTTGGAGACTTGATGAGTGATGACATGATCGATTTCATCAATCTCCCATTCAGATTGCTCTAGAGCAGCATCGACAAAACTCTTGCAATGGTCAATCATTGCATCCTTAAGCTCAGCGGTCTTCCCTTCAAAATAATTTTTTGAACTATCATGTGGAAACATTGAACCTCCTCCTTTAATCGTGCAGAGACCCCATTGACTCCCTTCAGTCATAAACTTTTGCAAGTAGAGTCCAGACTTATCTTCTGAGGCCGACATCAGCAGTGCAGCACCTGCATCACCTAGCGTCAATGATGCCATTGCTCGCTTCAAATGGGGCAAGTCCTCAATTTGATAATTTATCCCATCACTCAATTTTTCTCCACAGACAATGAGGATGTTTTTGTAGACTCCCGCTTTGATATAGGCATCAGCAGCTTGCATTGCTGATACTACACTGTTACATGCATTTTTGAGGTCAATACAAGGACAGTTCAATCCAAGTTTTGATTGTACAATATTAGATGTGGCTGGCTCAATCAGATCCGAACATGCTGCTGCAAAAATGAGGAAGTCAATCTCATTCTTGTCTACCTTGTCCAAAATCTGTTTGGCTGCACCAACTGCTAAGTCTGATACTTGTTCGTCTTTTTTAGCAAACCTTCTTTCTTTGATGCCAAACAACTTCTCGAGTGTTCCATCTGAGAGATAGTTTTTGTCAGTGTCAATGAGTGCTATTAATTCACTATTTGATACTCTTCTCTCAGGCACGTAAGTTGCGATTTCTTTGATGTATGATCGTGTCATAATATTTTTATTTAGCTCCTAAAGGGAGAAGGTTTTTGTATTTTATTTTGATCATCTAAGATCTCGTTGAAATTAAATCCCTTTCTCCAATCCAATGTCTTGAAGAGTGAAGGTGAAGTATTGAAAATTTCCAAAAATGCAAAGAGTGGGTTGTTCCTAATTGTGTTTCTAGGTGACAGCCACCTGTTGCCGATTCCAATAGTTGGTGTGATGTTTTCAACATAGTGCCACAGGTAGGCAGGGATTAGAATGATGTCACCGGGTTCTAGAATCAATTCGTAATATGGTAAATGATTGTAGGCTGGATTTTCTGCGACATACTCTTGGTTCGGGTTGATAGGTGATGCCTTTGCTGGTCCTCGATTTACTTCGGGGTTGAAAATGTAATGTGCTTTTTGGTCCCAAAGTAGCCATCTTTTCTTTCCTCTAATTTGAATGAAAATATTTTCATTTCCAGCATTATGGATATTCGTTTTTGTCCCCTTATTTCCAATGAAGAGTACATGATGTTTTTTGATTTTCGTATCTCTAGCTTGATTGAGCCAGTTTTGGTCTAGGTCATCCTGTAGGTGGGGGTAAGAATCAAGGAGAGGATTAAACCTGGCATATTTCATTGAATCTTGATCAATGCCATCTATGATTTCTCTCAGGTTAGACATTGTGCCTTCTTCAGTTTCGTCTCCGATGTCTTTGTGGTTACTGAGGATGACTGGATGGTCACCGTATTCATTTCTAAAAAATGGGAAATCCCATTCTTGAATTGCCTTCCAAGAACTAGCACCTTGACGGATAACAACAGGGATTCCTTTCTTGACATATTCTTCTCTTATAAATGAAGGATCTACATTGGCATCACATTCATGGACGGTCAGTTTTTTCTTTTCAATATTTTGAACCGACTTGTAGATATTCCTTTGAGTTGATTGTTCCCACTTTCTCCAGAGTTTTTCTAATGGTATGAATCCAAGAAAATGCTCAAGGACAAATCTCATGCTAAATGCAAATTTATCTCTTAGACGAATAGTTTTGAAGAAATCATGCTGGACTCCAGTTGAGTTTGTATTTCTGTTTTGATTCGTAGACATAATGAATTTTGATTTCAGTTAATGATAAAAGTATCTGATTTCTAATTCAAAGGTCTAGAATCGGTTGTTTCAATATTTGAGAATAATAAAAATATATTCTCATATAATGAGAATTTGAAAAGAAAATAATTGTCAATCTGTGTATTAATCAGTGAATCACATAGGATTATCAAATTCATTTTTTATTTGAAATTGAGTAGAATGGATTGCTAAATACTTGATTAGATAGTCTAGATTGATTTTTTAATCCTATTAAAATAAAAGATCTTTCTGCTCCTTCGTCTGAGTGGGGATTGACTGATTCTCCCTCTTTCAGAAATTCTTATGGATTGGACGATAAAAAGCAATATTTTGTTGATTGAGAAGCAAAATATAATATCTACTTCACATAGAATGATGCCTCAACACCTTTGACACCAGGGACACACTTGAAGAGTGATCCAGAGAGTGGGAGTGAATCAAGTTCTGCAGGACTCATATCTATTCTTGCAGTCGTGATGTAGAGTGTGTCAAGGTTGGGTCCACCAAATGCACAGGCAGTAACATTATGAGCAGGTACATTAATTGTTTGTATGATGTTTCCTAAATGTGGATCAAAGTTGATGACTGCATTGCCATTCCACATTCCTACCCAAAGATTGTCGTTGATATCTATAGCCATTCCATCAGGAAATCCTAGAGTTTTTGGTATGGTTACTGCGACTCTCCCTTTTGTAATCTCACCAGTGCTGTTATCATAATTGTATGCCATTATTTCTCCAGTAGGTGTGTCGATATAGTACATAGTTTTATGGTCTTGTGTCCATACAATACCATTAGAGATCTTGATGCTATCTAGCATTTTAGTTGACTCACTTCCAGATACTTTATAGAGACTACCTGTTGGACTTGTTGTATTAGAGTTCATAGAACCGACCCACAATCTACCTTCTGGATCACACTTGCCATCATTAAGTCTGTTGTTCTTGATGTCAGTTTCAAGTGGATTGATTAGGGTAGATGTCTTGTCATTGATATTGTAATCGAGTATGCCTTCTTCTGTTGCCAGGATAGCATTGCCATCAGTAGATGGTACAACTGTTCCAATTCTTGTCTTTGTTGGATGTATTCTGTTTTTATGAGTTTTTGGGTCATAGATATTAAACTGCTTCCCTTCGATATCTATCCACCAAAATGTTTGAGTCTTGTGATTCCACAATGCTCCTTCTCCTAGTTTGGCTTGGGTGAGATAAGCAAGCTCCGCATAGAGAGATGTTGGTTGTTGTGTCAAACTTTCACTCTTTTGGTATGATTGCTCTACTTGTTTTTGTTCTGATTGATTACATCCAATTAAGATGATAACTAGACTCAATAATGTGATATATACAGTTGAGTTGTTCTGACTAATTGGATGAGGCATGATTGATTGTTTTTGTAAAAATAGAAGTTTACATGACAATCAAGAAATTGGTCTCTAATGTTTCTGAAGTTTTAGAAAAAGTAAATATAGCCTAGATAGGCTACAAACTTGGATTTCCCATTTTTCCAATGAATATCGGAAGGTTGGTCTCGACGTGTCTGACGATGAAAATGAATGGTCTGTTGAGTGGAAGTGGTAACGGGCCTGAGACTAAGGTAATTCCTAACGACGTAACTGCGGCTCCTTCTATTCCGGCTTCATCTATTTTGACATAAGCGTCATGAAATACTCTTGAGAGGTTAGTTCCTCCAGCAAACTGCCCCATCTTCCTTAGGTCAGCACTTTCGAATGTTGTCTCCATGCCTCGACGGACTAAAATATCCTTCATGTTTTTGTGAGTTGATAATTCAAATTTTGGCAAGAAGAGCTCTATCCTGCTTCTGACTAGATTATTGTATAATTCTGAATATTTATTCTTACCAAAGTTTTGAATAAAAGAATCGATGTGAGTTCCTTCGTTTGGAAGGATAAAAGTCATGCTATAGTCTTCATCTTTTACGTAGAGGTCTATTGCTAGGTAGTCATCTTGATATGTGAAATTTCTGTAATTATCTGAATACATTGTTGGAACAGTGATCTCACTCCCATTGCGCAAGCTAAATGGCATGTCTTGAAGTCCGGGAAAACCCAAATTCCAATCTGCAGTAAAGACTAGTGCATTGAATAGTAAAATTGCCTCGTTTGCATCAACAGCGTCAATGACTTCCTCTATGCGTTGTTCTGTCTGCTCTGACACCCAATCATTGATAATATCAACAGTTGCGGGATCACTAAAGTCTTCATCCCTGAAAGTAGCAGAATAATCTGTCTCTAGTTTCTCTTGAAATATAGGATCTGGAGAATATGCTGATGGAGAATAAAAGACTGCATTGCTACTTTTGAAGGAAGTATTGTCACCACGAGGTCTCAGCATTTCTGCAACCTCCGCAGAGTACTTATTTAGCCCACTCGAGTAAAAATCACCTACACTGAATGCAGTTCTAAACTCATCAAGTGTCTGTCCAGCAGCTCCTGTCATCGTCATGTAAGCAGCCGTCTGTAACGAAAGGGGAGAGATGAGCACATTTTCATCACCACAGTCATTCACATCACTGAATAGACTGAGTGCAGCGCTAATATTTGTATCGATATAATCTTGTAGACTGCCTTGTTGCTCAATCTCTGGATCAGGTGTGATTGGAGCTGGCTCATTTTCCTCCTTGCCACAACTGATTAATAGTAATATTGAAACTAATAGATGGCCTAGTGTTTTGTTTTTCATCTACTCTATTTTAGAGGATTAGAAAAAGTTCAAGACTGAGTTTCGTCTTGTTTTAAAATTATATACTCCAATGTAGAAGATAAAAGAGTGAACCGCAAGTTTGCTCGCATGCTATTCTGAACTATCTCTAAAAGTGAGTCGTAGCTTTGACAGATTGCAAGCAAACCAAGGCTTACTCCAAAGGATTTCCAACCTTTCCTATAAACAGAGGTACTTGAGTCT
>Ga0114957_1005159_pt1 | contig 10918 bp, 11 predicted proteins | sample BantaG_FD_87175 | JGI IMG/M metagenome (GOLD analysis project Ga0114957, IMG submission 87175) | Marine algal microbial communities from Bantry Bay, Ireland - BantryBay_4 metaG | ecosystem: Host-associated > Algae > Red algae > Unclassified | place: Bantry Bay, Ireland | collected 2014-11-21 | reverse complement strand
CCTGAAACGGATTTGAATTTACATCCTAATTCTCCTGGGTATCGGTTGATTTTAAATAATGTGTTGTTTCCAGCAGCGAAGAAGAAAAAGAAAAAAACTTAGAATTAATATTTTAAATTTCTTTGACGCAGACTTATTATGACTCTTATGACTTGTTATGACTTTTCTAAAAACACGATACAGGAAAAGTCATAACAAGTCATAAGAATCATAATAAGTCTGCGTCAAAAAAATCAAAATATTCATAGAAAATAATTTCGAAGAAATTTTTCTGAATACTCGAAATATCTCACCTCTAAAATAATATGATGAAAAAAATATTAACCATAGCACTTTTCATTTTTATAGCCATACAAGTTCAGGCAGCTTATATGGTTTTGCCAATGGATACTAAACAAAAAGATCACCTCAAAGCATATGGCATTACTTATTGGGTGCTTAATAATGGGGGAGAAGCATTTTGGTTATTGAATTATAGAGGTGGAAGTTTTGCGTTTCGACACAACATCATTTTTGAAAAAGAATGTAAAACTCGTAATGTTTCATTTGAAATAATTCCAGATGCCGCTTTTGCAAAAATCCAAAGAGAAATTGCAAACCCAGAAGTGAACCAAGATGTGATCAAATTAGAAGTTGCGCCAAAGATTGCAGTTTACACCCCTCAATTTAATGTGCGTGGTGAACGATTGCAACCGTGGGATGATGCGGTTACATTGGTTTTGACTTATGCAGAGATTCCATATGAGACGATTTATGATACAGAAGTTTTGGATAATAAATTAGCGGAGTATGATTGGCTGCATTTGCACCATGAAGATTTTACAGGGCAGTATGGAAAATTTTATAGATCATTTCACACCTTTCCTTGGTACAAAGAAAATGTCAAACAAATGGAAGCTTTGGCAAAGAGCTTAGGACATTCTAAAGTTTCACAATTGAAATTGGATGTGGTAAAAACGATTAAAGATTATGTTGGTGGTGGTGGATTTGTGTTTGCAATGTGTTCGGCTACAGATACTTATGATATTGCTTTGGCTGCTGAGGGGATTGACATTTGTGAACATATGTATGATGGTGATGGAATGGACCCCGATGCACAAAGTAAATTAGATTACTCAAAAACTTTTGCTTTTAAAGATTTTAAATTAGTAAAAGATCCATTCGAATATGAATACTCATCAGTAGATAATTACCGAGGTAGAAATGTAATTCCTAAACAGGATTATTTTTCCTTATTTGATTTTTCGGCAAAATGGGATCCTATTCCAACAATGCTCACACAAAATCATACTCGAACGGTAAAAGGTTTTATGGGACAAACGACTGCTTACCGTAAGCAATATTTAAAATCTGATGTTTTGATTTTAGGAGAAAATAAACCTGCGGGTGAGGTGCGATATATTCATGGTACTCATGGTGAAGGGACTTGGAGTTTTTATGGTGGTCATGATCCTGAAGATTATAAACATCTAGTGAATGATCCTGAAACGGATTTGAATTTACATCCTAATTCTCCGGGGTATCGGTTGATTTTAAATAATGTGTTGTTTCCCGCAGCAAAGAAGAAGAAAAAGAAGACGTAGGGATTTGTGAATGGTGATTTGTAATTCAGTTCTACTGACCTTCTTTGTTCGCCAGAGGCTTTGCCTTGATGCGTTTCATTGACCGAGCTCCTAGCTCGCGTATAAAAGAAAAAAATAAATTTCATTGCACGCGAGCTAGAAGCTCGATCAACGGAACGCATCAAGACAAAGCCTCTCGCGACCTGAGAAATAATCTTTTTTATTCCCCAGTTCCTATTTCCCAAGTAGTATTATAAAGTTTCTAAAACGAAATATAAATTGACGATTTTTAGTCTCCCCATTCGGATAAACTCACTCTTTGAATAATATATTGGTTATTACTTGTGAATCTTTTGAAATATCGATGTGAAACAAACACCGGTATGTCTAGATCAGGAAATCTAAGTTTTACCGTTTGTGAATCTTTTCCAAGTATGTCAATTTTGATTTTATCTGTTTCCATTTTTAATGTTGTTTTGATGTAGATTATTCTATTGAGTTTTGTAAGGAGAATTTGAAAACCTAGTAAATACAAGGTTTTCGATACATTCAAAATTCAGAATTAAGTCTAATATTGAGTACAAAAATATTGTTTAGCTTTAAATGCTTTTTCATATCCCAGATCCATACTTTTTTCTAAGTCATAGCAACCTGATACTTTATCGTAAAGTAAATAAAAAGCCATAGCCCTATTATAATAAGCTTCTGCATAATCCCCATTTAATTCAATCGCTTTTGAATAATCATCAATCGCTTTGCGAGGTAAACCAAAAAGTAAATTAATATTTCCACGGTTTTTTCTTAGTTCAGCATTATTTGGAAATTCTTCTATTGCTTGGTTCAAATCAGCCATAGCACCTCCGTAATCGCCCAACATTTTCTTTGTCAATCCTCTGTTCAGATAAGCTTTCATATAAGTATCACCATTCATGTCGATTATCTTATCATAATCTTCCAATGCTTTTTCTCTTTCTCCCATTTTTTTATGTAACAATGCTCTTTCAAAATAAGCTTTAGTCAATCCTTCTTGTAGTTCGATTGCTCGATCTAAATAGGTTTTGGCTTTATCAAAATGTCCAAGACTCTTTTCGATTTGAGCAAAATTATACCAAGCAATTGCAAAATTTGGATCTAGTGTTACTGCTTTTGAAAAGGCATCTACCGCAGCCCCGAAATTACCTTGCTTTTTCAGAATCATACCTTTTAAATCATAAGCGATAGCTGATTCAGGAGAAGTTTTTAGGATTTCATCTAACTTATCTAAAGCATCAATAAAATTTTCATTTTCCATATCTTCTATCACCACCTCAAAAGATTGTATCGTCATTTCGGGAGTTTCTCCCGATGCTCTTTTTTTATCAATTGCTTGATAATAGTAATTGAGTTTTTGAAAAGTACTGAGTTCGCTAATAGCATTTTGAGGCTCAATAGATAAGACTTTTAACAAACCACTATTTCCATAATATCCATATAAATTTGCTGCAAGAGGGTTAATGCTGTTAGCTAATTCTAGATCTGCTTCTGCTTCTGTATTCATTCCGACCATTTTTCGAAATCGTGCTCTCATTAATAAGGCATCTGCAGAAAAAGGGTCTTGTGCTATTGCATTTTCTAGAGTCAAAAAAGTAGCATCATAATCAAACAATCTAAATTGTTTCTCCGCTTTTTGAAGTAAAGGTAAAACCGTTTGGTTTTGGGTTTCGACTGACAAATTACTCGAAGTAAATGCAGCATTCATTCTTCTTGTTTGAGCAAAGGATGCTAAAACGGTTGTTGATATTAAAATTAAAGTTATTAGGTATTTCATGTTTTTTTGATTTTAAAAGTTAGTATTAAAATGTTAATTATTTCTTAAACAATGAAACAATGAAATAGTTGCATAACTTTATAAAATAATAGTAATACTTTTATTTTTGGATATAATTATATAATTTAGTGCTCATATTCATTAAGAAAGTTAAAAAAAATACATTTTTTTAACTTTTTAGTCAACAATTCTACATTGATTAATGTTATGCTTTCGAAAATAAAAGTAATACTATTAAAACTAAAAACAACCATTTAAAACTAAATATCATGACTGCAAATAATTTTCTTCAAAATTTCAATATTCATAGCACTTATTTAAAAGCTTTTGCAATGAAACTTACAAGAGATAAAAATACAGCTGATGATTTATTTCAAGAGACTGCTTTGAGTGCTTTCCGATACCAAAATAAATTTGAAAGTAATACGAATATGAAAGCTTGGTTAAGTACGATTATGAAAAATTCTTTTATAAATTTTTATCGAAAAAATCAAAGAAGGAGTGAGGTTCAAGATTTTTCAACTGATGATTACCTTATTAACTCTTCTCAGAATACAATTAGAAATGAAGGGGAAATAAATGTGCATGTAGATGAACTTACTGCAATTATAGACAACTTAGGTGAAGGTTATCGAATTCCTTTTTTGATGGCTTACCAAGGATATCAATATGACGAAATTCAAGAAGCAATGGGGAATCTTCCAATGGGAACTGTCAAAAGTAGGATACATCATGCACGTAGAATATTAAGAGAAAAAATCAATGCGCTGTATAACTAAATTCTTGAGGATAAGAGCATCCAATAATTTATTTTTATCATCCTTTTTCAAAATTTAAGATTATGAAACCATTCTTTGTTCAACTAGAAATTAATCCCAAGTTATCTTTAAAAGATCCACAAAAATCAAAGCTAGGGAGAAAGATAATAGAGCATAGTGTTTTGTTGATTGATGAGTTGGGATTGGAGCAATTTACCTTTAAAAAATTGGCAGATGTGATTCCTTCAGCAGAGGCATCTATCTATCGCTACTTTGAGAACAAACACAACTTATTCGTGTACTTGCTCAACTGGTATTGGGAATGGATGATAGCACGAATTGATATGAATACATTAAATATTTATGACCCTACGAGACGACTGGATATTGTGCTTGGAATTATCGTTGATACAGCTAATAAAAATATGATGTTCGAATTTGTGGATGAGGATATTTTGCACAAAATAGTGGTGCGAGAAGGTGCAAAAGCTTATCACCATAAATTTGTAGATGAGGATAATGTAGATGGTTTTTTCTTGGCTTACAAAAGATTGTGTAAAAAAATTGCCGAGATAATTACAGATATAAAAGTAGATTTTCCATATCCAAGAGCTTTTGCTAGTACGCTTGTAGAGACGGCAAATAATAACCTTTATTATGCTAGACATCTCCCTCGGTTAACAGATTTGAAGTTTGAAGAAGAAAAAGATATTAATGAAGAGGTCAAAAAAATGTTAGAGTTTTTCTGTACGGGACTTATTATTAGTAACAATATAAATACAAATATAAAAAGCTCATCTGAGTCAAAGATAAATACGAATTAAAGGTGTTGTTTTATAAATGTTTTCGTTGCCGTCCATTATTTAATAATGGATGGCACAACATCCAAAATTTCCAAAATTTAATCTTACAGTAAATTATACTATTCTCATATACGGTATGACAATAGCATGAGTAACCTATAACTTATTTATAATCAAATTTTTTTAAAACCTATAAAATCAAAAACAACTATGAATATTCAAAATTTTTTAAAAGCACTATTATGCCTTTTGGCAATTTCTACATTAGCAAGTTGTGTAACTATTCGTGAAGGAGAAGTAGGTGTCAAACGTAAACTGGGTAAGTTCTCTGACAAACCTTACAGTACTGGTTTAAAAGCGTATAATCCACTTACATCAAGGGTTATCAAAATTTCAACCCAAACTGAAAACCTTGAAGTAGACTTAAATATTCCCTCTAAAGAAGGTCTAACCATCAAGAGTGAAGTATCCATCCTTTACAATATTAACGCAAAAAAAGCCCCAAAACTCCTTAGAGAAATTGGAGTTGATTATGAGGCGAATGTTATATTACCTGTTTTCCGCTCAGCAGTAGCAGATGTTTCTTCAAGATTTTTTGCAAAGGATATGCATACGGGGGAAAGAGCCACTATCGAAAAAGCTATCCGTGACCAAATGATGGTATTAATGGATGGAAAAGGAATTGAAGTTGAGGCAGTTTTATTAAAAAGTATCCAGTTGCCTAGAACCTTAGCAACTGCTATAGAAGCAAAACTAGAAGCAGAACAACAAGCGCAACAAATGGAATTTGTATTACAACAAGCAGAGCAACAAGCAGAACAAAAGCGAGTCGAAGCTGCTGGAGTTAGAGATGCACAATTAATTATAGCAGAAGGATTAAATCCAAAAATATTACAGTTCAAATCTATCGAAGCCTTCATGGAATTGGCTAAGTCACCAAATGCAAAAGTCATTATTACTGATGGAGATTTGCCAATGATTATGGAATCAGAAATGGGACTTTCTCCAAAATCGTCTAAGCGAAAAATAAATTATAATAGAAACTAATGAATAGTTTTTCATAGAATCGAAAGTAGTAAATTTTATAATGGGTGGTGCAAATAGTGAGATTTGAACCGCCCATTTTTTAGTTTTCCTAAAGCATTTTAAAGTAAGATTTGTAAATACTTTTTCTTGGATAAAACGCAAAATAGAGCGCAGGATATAAAAATAAAGTCACCAAGAAATTGGGCCCTTTAAAAGTCATATCATCAATGATGTAGGAAGTATCCTCCGTTATTTTCTGTACGATATGTTTATGATGCCAATAGGAGAGCGGGAAAGGCAATTTTACGCCTTCGTCAATAAAATAACTCTCTTTTTCATCTTCACCATCTGCTGTAATTTCACTAATCCACTCCATCTTAATCGGACTCAAAAATCGCAAATGAACCAAATCTCCTTTTTTAGAACCCGTAAATTTCACGATTTCCATTTTACCATATTTAGGTTTTAATGCTTCAAATAATTGGCGGTCGAATCGTTTCATGATGTCTTTATAATTGCCGTCAACTTTGGTTTTTAATTGAATATTCATGTTGAGATTTTAAAGGTAAAATGTGTTCGTACATATCAAACCAATATAAGTTTATGGATTTCATGAATGTATAACCAATTTAAAATAATATTGTTGATAAAGCTTAAGGTAAGAAAAAACCCGAATTTTGATAAAATCAAAATTCGGGTTACAGCATACTCTTACAATATTTACTAATAATCCAAAAAACGATGCCTAATTAAATAAAGCTTCTCCTTGTTTTTTAATCCTGTATTTCCCACAATTTTTTATTTTTTTAAAATATCGTTGGGATACATGCACGGGAACTTCTATGGTAGGAAATTTTAATTTTACTTTATCAGGCATTTCCTCTAATAATTCTATCCTTGTTTTTTCTTTTAAAGATTTCATTTTACCAAAATTTAATAACAATATTATTACAAAATAATTAAGCTACGTTTTTCAGTTGGTTTTGAGTTTTTTTACTTCTAATCAAGGGTTTGAAGAGTTGGAAAAAATCTGTTCTAATATCTGAATAATCCTCTTTCAATTGAAGCATATATTTTTTGTATAAATCATGTTGTCTCTCTATTTCAGTAGATGATTTTAGATTATTTTCTTTAAAAAAAGATTTTAATTCTATTTCATAAATATCTAATTTTTGAGTTAGCCAATTTAAAGTTCCTTTCAACTTTCCTTCTAGTTCATTAAAAAAGGTTCGAGCTTCAATTCTTTTACAATCATCTTTTATATCACCTAAAAATTGCATGATTTTCCTTTTTATAAATTGCATACTTTCTTCCCAAGTCTTTATTTCTGATTGCCATTTTTTACATTCGTGATATTTACGGAATAATCCTAATGATTCGATATTTTCAATTTTTCTTTTCATGATATTCTTTTTTTGTTTAAAAAAATAAAGTTGGGAGGAGGATTTTTCCTCCTCCCAAATAACTACACAAAACACCAAATGAAAGTTAATACCGAATTTAATAAAATATGTTGTATATATTGATATTATCTTTTGGCGATACTCGTCGTTAAAATCCCGAAAGCTTTCGGGACGTGATGGCTAGGCTATCCCTGCGTTTTTTGCCTTGATTATCAACAAAATCTAAATCAATATATACAACACCTCTTATTAGATTCGGTATTAACTTTTCATACCAAAGGCATAGTAATATTCACCTGGAATATCTTCATAGATTCCTTCGAGCATCACACCTCCTTTTTTATTTTTCAATGCCTTAACTAATTCATCTACTACCGTAATTTTCTGACCATCTACTTTGGTGATGATAAAACCTTCTCGCATATCGGTATATTTTCGAAGTTTACCAGCATAAAGTTTTTCCACTTTTACCCCTCCATTAATATCCAATTTTCGAGCTATTTTTTTATCAAGATTTTTAAAATCTGCACCAAGGACAGAAAGCATTTCTTGATGTTCCTTTTCTGCAAATGTTTTTCCTCCATCCCTATCTTGTAGCGTTACTTTCAACCCCATTTCTTTTCCATTTCTATTGATAAGCATTTTGATTTCATCACCAGGCCGATGACGAGCTACCATCTCTTGAAGTTCAGAAGATGTTCTGATTTTTTTACTCTCCACTTCAAATATCACATCACCTTTTGTGATGCCCGCTAGTCCTGCTGCACTATTTTCCAACAAACTATCTACATAAACACCAGTATTGATTTTGAGGTCTTTTTCTTTCGCCAAATTACCATCAACCGACCGAATCGTAATTCCTAAAACACCTCTTTGTACTCGACCATATTTCAATAAATCCTCGACTACCTTGGTCACAATATTACTCGGCACCGCAAATCCGTAACCTGAATAACTACCCGTTGGACTTGCGATTGCAGTATTAATTCCGATTAGTCCACCATCCAAATTTACCAATGCTCCACCACTATTTCCAGGGTTGATAGCTGCATCAGTTTGAATAAATGACTCTACTGCAAATTGTTCTTTTAAAATATTAATGTTTCGACCTTTGGCACTCACAATACCTGCCGTCACCGTAGAATTGAGTCCCATCGGATTACCTACGGCGAGTACCCATTCGCCCACTTTCACTTCATCACTATTCACCATCGGTAAGGTAGGGAGACCGTCTCCTTTGATTTGAATGACTGCCAAATCAGTAGAAGGGTCAGTTCCAATCACAGTAGCTTTGAAAGTCCGATTGTCATGCAAAGTCACTTCCAAATCATCTGCATCAGCGACCACATGATTATTGGTGATAATATATCCTTTGTCATTAATAATGACTCCTGAGCCTGAAGCCATTCTTAACTGCGGATTTTGGTTGTGTCGAGGTGTTGAATTTTCAAAACGGAAGAAAGGACTACTATTCCTTTCCCCAAAAAAGTCTCGAAATATATCGGGCATTTGTTGTCTTTGGTAGGTATGAGGACTTTTATTTAAATAAGCCTGAGTTGACTTGATATGGACAACTGCATCCATTACATTCTGTGCAGAGCGAGTAAAATCCAAAGGAACTACTTCGCCCTCTTCATCCAAAGTGTAGACGGCTTTACTAGCGGGAGTACTAGTAATATGTTTTATTTCAATTGTGCTATCATTTTGATTGATTAATTGAGATGCACCGATTGTCGTAATTGTTACGAACAAAGCAATCAATGCAGGAAGCCAAATTTCTCTTTTCATTTTCTTTGTAAGTATTTTGTTATTAAAAAATAAAGTGATAGAAAGAAGTATTACTTCAATTCAATCTAGGCAGTCAGGAGTACGAAACTCCCGACTGTTCCTAGCATAAACGTCATTAATGAAAAATCGCTTTTTTTGTTAGATAAACTCTAATTAATTTCTATCGTTCGAGGAGGAAGAGGTTTTGCTTCCTCTTTTTTAGGAATAAAAACCTTGAGGATACCGTCCTCATAATTAGCGACGATTTTAGAGTCGTCCACCACTTTTTTGGGTAAGTGGAAAGTACGTTGAAAAGATTGATAATTATACTCTCTTCGAACAAAACGAGTGTCATCTTCCACTTCATTTTGCATTTCTTTTTCTACCGAAATTTTTAAAACATCATTTTCCAATTCAATTTTAAAATCTTTTTTGTCCATACCTGGGGCTGCTAATTCTACTCCAAAAGCATCATTGTTTTCTATGATATTAACGCTAGGTAAGGAAGAATTAGAGGAAGAAAAATTATTGAATTCCCAATCAAATAAATCTTTAGTAAAGAAGTCGTCGAAGAGACGAGGGAATGTAGGTAATTGATTTGAATTTCTTTTTACAAGTGTCATAATTACATAATTTTTTAGTTAAACAATAAAATTACATTTCTGAAATTAATCGTGTAAATAATAAATCATGGTTCTTAAAAAACCAATATTCAGAATTTCTAATCAATGATAATCAACTCTTATTCCATTTTGAAAAAAAATAATATTTTCTGAAAAAATGTCATTTTAGAAACTGTCATTTTTTCAAGAGTAGTATTCTATAATAACAAAAATGTCATTTTGACAACGTAAGGATTGTGAAACGTCATTTGATTGTGTTACACTTCCCAGCTCGCGTATTCTTAAATTTAATATCTTATACAAGCTGGAAGATCGATCAATAGAATGCATCAAGGCAGAGCCTATTTGCGAACCATATGGATGGGCGACATTTGGAATTACCTATCAATGAGAATAATTTTTACTTCATGATTTCATAATTTTTTTTTTGATAAAAAGATGTTTTAAGTTATTTTTACAAAAAATAAACTTATGAAATCTATTCTTCTTTCTATTTCTATTTTACTTTCAACCACTTTTCTTTTTTCTCAAAATAATGAAACCTCATCTAATAAAGGTGAGATTTCTTATGGGATGGGAATTAATATTAAACAAACGAATCTAATTTCTGATGATAAGAATTTTTCTGATTTATCTGAACAAATGGCTTATGCTCTAGAAGGGCATTTTTATTCTAACCTCACTCAGCGATTGATTTTGAAAGGAGGATTAAATATAAGTTCCTATCGATTTAATCTGACAGATTACTCCTTGATTTTTGGAGATGACATTACACCAACAGGGCCTGATACTTCCGCTTCTTATATTAAGAGTAAAATAAATTGGGGATACCTCGGCGTTCCTATTGAATTACAATTTAAAATTGCTGGTGATAAAAATCGTTTTTATTTAAAAGCAGGTGGTGAGATGATGTTTAATATTTATCAAAGTAATAAGGGAGAAATTTCTGAAAGTGGCAAAGTTCGAGAAACTGATACGAGATTTTCTAATCCTCCAAATAAACTTTTAGCACTAGTTACTTTAGGATTAGGAATGGATTTCAATTTAAATGAAAAATATAGAATGTACGTGGAACCTAATGTGGAATTTGGGATGACTGATGTATTTGGAAATGATGGTATTCTTAAAGTTACTGCTAAAAGTCGAGTGAATAATATTGGTTGTAAGGT
>Ga0114957_1005158_pt1 | contig 10919 bp, 8 predicted proteins | sample BantaG_FD_87175 | JGI IMG/M metagenome (GOLD analysis project Ga0114957, IMG submission 87175) | Marine algal microbial communities from Bantry Bay, Ireland - BantryBay_4 metaG | ecosystem: Host-associated > Algae > Red algae > Unclassified | place: Bantry Bay, Ireland | collected 2014-11-21 | reverse complement strand
TCTGAACCATTCCATTCTCTCCGAGAACCCAAGGTGCTCCTGATACTGCTGCTCAATCGTAGGATGAAAAGCGAGCCGCAGCGGCGAGTTCTCCCAACCCTCCGGGCATAGCTTCTTCAAAAGTCTGCTATCGTGCAAACCATGTGGAAAGAGTGCCTCCAGAAAGTGGTAAGCGTCCTTGAGATCGAGACATTTTGGTGGTTTGGACATGGGAGAATCAGATTTTCTCGATGACTCCAACGTATTCAGGGATCGCGCCTGTGAGGGTCGTAGGTTTGAAGCTGGAAAAGAGTCGTTTAACTCTTTCTGAGTTTTGATAGAGGATTTGGAAGTTGGTGGAAATATTGATTGGAAATTAGATAATGCAAAAATTGCTGATGTTTTTAGATGCAGTCAAGACCCCCTTACCAAGTCCAAGGAGGATCTCATCATAACTGGCTTCTGAAGCTAAATGTAACTCCAAGTGGCCGCTTTTAGAGATGAAAGATTCAAGTCCTAGAGTTTTCAGCTTCGATCCCCAGATCTGGATGCTGTTATCGATAAGGGTCCGCTTATCGATTGGAACTCCCTTCTTGAGCTTTTTGGCCATGTTTTCATCTGCGAGAACGAGCATCGTATCTGATTGGATGACGCGGCATAACTCGGCAACTTTTGGGTAGTCGTTGTCCCGTTCAGCCAAGGAGATTTCTTTCAGCCGAGGACTGGGGTTTATTGCTTCGAGTTCGCGTGAGACTGCTGCTGTCGCGATGTCACTGAGTGAGTGCTTTCCTTCCTCAACAAAAGGGAAGAGGTCGCCAACGATCTTTGCACTCGTTACAAACTGCGGGTGGGGTCTGAAGTTAGGGTCAGTGGCGAGGGTGATTCGAGTCAGGACCGAATTTTCGAAAAGGCCGTTTCGATTGATTCTGCCCGAAGTCTGGATCAAACTACTCATCGAACTGTCTTCCCGGAAGCCATCGTGGAAGTCTAGATCGACTCCAGCTTCAACGCAGCTGGTTGCCACGAGGACCCAAGAGAAGCCAAAGTTCTCATCTTTTTCTCTTCGTTCGATTTCTATGAGGATTCGCTCACGGTGAAGCGGTGTCAGAAGTGTTGAAAGATGGAGAACTCTTAAGGTTTTGAGGTTTTTGGAATCTTGCTGATCCAGCGATGCACTCATCTCCTTTGCGAATCCTGCCGCCGAGTGAACGGTGTTCAAAATCACGAGTTGATTGCGGCCACGGTCTAAATTTGTCTTAACGAGGGCTCCTAGGTCCTTTGAAGTGAGAGGAGCTTGATGGTTGGTGATCTTGCATCTCAGAGCTTCTTGATCTGCACTGAATGCTGCGACTTCCGATGGCGTGATATCTGGAATCGAAAGTGACTTTTTCTTATGAGGTCGTCCCCATTCCTGTTCCCAGAATCTTACTTGAGACCCGGAGACGAGAGCAGTGGGGCATGACCAGTTTGTTGCTAACTCTCGTAACCATTCGAAACATTGAGGCCAGAGGTCGAAAGGAAGCGCAGCATGGGCCTCATCAATGAAGATGCCGCTACCCGGCAGTCGGTGGATTTTTCGGAGACTCGATGGATGGTTTGAACCTAGAGTTTCGAAAAATTGGACCGCAGTGGTCAAGATGATTGGGCTGTCCCATGTAGTTGCCAAATCCCTGAGTTCTTCACTTGAAAAATCAGCTCGATGGTGGTGCTGAAGGATTACATCTTCCGGGCTTTCACTGGGTAAAAGAAGGGCCTTGGCAAGAGTTCGTGCGGTCTGTCGAAGAATATTTGTGAAAGGAGCTACAATAACGATCCGCCGAAGATTATTCTCGATCGCTTGCCTGAGGAGATAGGCTAAGACGGAAGTTGTTTTTCCAAGGCCGACCGACGCTTCACAGGAGAATATCTGATCCTTTTGAAGCGGGTGTTCCAAACATCCTTCGAAAAAAACTTGGCGCATTCGATTGCGTTCCGGTTCTCCCCGTCCCGCATCTTGTTGCAGTTGGATGTAATTCTTGAGAGCCTCGAGTCTGTCGCTCCAGCGAGGATTCGTTTCTTCTTTCGGGGCAGGTGAGCCAGCACCAAATTTATCGAAGCGCCCTGCATCGGAGTGATCGCTATCGACGAGGCAGGAAAGAGCGATACGCGCTGCAATTCCGTGTGTCGGAGTTGATCTCTGAAAGGGGTGTGAATTTCCGTCCAAAGAATTTCGGTGAGCCTTCTCTAGTTCGTCGAGCTGTGCATTGTTTCGCTCTACGAGTTCTTGGTGAACCGAATCATGGTCGCCGCCATGTCGTTCCCCCCTGTAACGAAAATTTTTGCGGCAGTCTTCTTTTAGGATCGAAGGAAGGCCGGGAGCATGGTGCGACCGAATCAGAAGGGCCGCAGCATCGTCTTGGGCACCTTGCTGGAGAGCGAGTGCAACCCCTGCATCGACATGATCGAAAGGCAATCGTGAGTCCCTCCCTGACCTGAGAGCTTTTTGATTCTTTGGGTCTAGTTTTCCTAGATCATGCCACTCACCACTTGCTTCAACAGAATCAACCCAAGCTGCCCAGCCAGATTCTGAGGAGGCAAATTTTGCCACTTTCCGACCATGGAGATGACAGGAATATCTACAATTTTCAGCATGCTCCGAATAGAGCTGGGGAGGTAGCTCTGGAGTGGGTGCCGAGTGGGCGAGGGCGGGCATTTTCTTTACTGGCTTGTAATGCAAAGATCACCGACTTGATCGAAGCGATCCAAAAGCGCTGCGTCAATATCAGCCATCGTAGGAATTCTATAATCCGCTCGAGTTTCTGGATCAGTTTCCGGATTGACGAGAGTCGGAGTGAAAGCTTCCAAAAAGAGATGATCGGGGCAGCTGCCGAGTGGGCTCTTGTGAATACCCCGCCAGACATGGAGGCAGCGGACATCATTCCTGACCGCTGACGCCGTTTGAGAGTAGGCAATGGGAGCGATGAATTCGAACAGGTCGATATCCTTCTGGGTCGTGCCATTACGGGCCGCCATCGAAGGATTAACAAAGAAGGGAATCGCGTAGATCCCGTGGCGAACGACACGGAAGGCTAGCGGTGCCATCCCACGGTCTTTTCCTTCTTCCACGCCTGATTTGTTGGTATTGGTCATCCGGTCAATCGTGACGGGAGAGATCGACATGCCGACCCCAACTTGAATAACTCCGGTGCTAATGAAGTGGGACATATCCCGGTTTTTTGCCTCTTTGTCGTCCTTCGCTGATTCGAGGAAGGTATTTCCAAAAACTCGTGCGTCCCAGTATTTTGAGGAGAACTCATTACGGTCCATCTTGGTGATCGCCTTTCGGTCACGGCCTCGGCTTTCGAGAATCTCGTAGTGATTGGGGTCATCCGATTTCTCAAGGGCCAAGGTCTTACGTGCTTCATCCATGACCAAGCCATTTTCGAGAACGAGATCCCTGATTTTCCGTTTGTATGAGACGGGTGAAATGATCCCTCTTCCGTCTGCTTCGAGGGTGCGTGGATCACTTTCCAAATCGGGATCTCCATTTGGGTTAGAATGGTTTACCTCGAGTATGACGAGGCCAACGTGGCGATTGAATGGTGTATTTTTCATAAGGTCGATTGAGAGAAGTTAGATTTTTTCATCAGCTGGTCCAGCTAGGTAACCCAAGAGAAGTTCCGAGCAGAATAAGTCGTCGGTTCTTAATGGAGCGGAATGAAGGGCGGACGCAACAGCCGGGGCGGCGTCTGAGAAATAACGGCGAAGCTTCAAAGCATGAAGGACGGTGCTTCGAGATGCCGACTTTTCAGGAAGCTTCGCGAGGCCCTTTTCTTTCAAGTCACCTTTGAATCGATCAAACCATGCTTTGTGTGGTGCGATTCGTTGACAGAGCTGCTTCAAAGCGCCGAGGGGATTTCTCGATGCTGCCTGAAAGCAGCTATTCCCAATGAGCTTCGGAGGAAGGTTTCCACCTCGCTCGATGTGACAATAAGAGGCGTGGAGAACATCGAATGCAGCGCACAGCTGACCGAGTTGGTATGGAAGTGAGTTCATAACTTTTTCGTAAGGTCTCTCCATGGACACAAGGAGAATTGAGAAGAGTGATTGAGCGCGCAGACATGTCCATTTCTGAGCGGCAGGCATTTTGGAAATTTTGTTGGGATGGCGATAGGTAGTCGATGCAAGACTGCTAAGAAGCTTCCCTAGCCGCCGGTAAGCAACGCCAAGGAGACGGCGGTCAACCATGTTGGGTCGGGTCAGGTTGACAAGTAGGTCGAAGCTTTCGTTAAAGGAGAATCCCCCGGGAGTGTCGGGACTAGAACGACCGTCTGCGAAATAAAGTCTCCTTGTGAGCGCTGGAATCGTTCCTGGACTGATTACGAGCTGATTTACCGTGAGGGCTTTTTCTCCTTTTTTCTGAGGAATGGGGAGAGCTCGGCCGGGGAAGCTTTTACAAGCATTCGTCCAGAGGCTGGCTGATTCATCAAGTGCATCTGGGGCTAGTTCGCGATGGAGAATGACTTTTCGATTTCCCGGATCAACGGCACTAAAGACTGTCATCATGAGGCGTCCACGAAGTTGGTCGGTGGTCTTGCCCTTAACTCTCTCTAATAGGCGACTTGTGAACTCCTGAAACTTACTTTCGCCGATCAGTAGCTGTTCATCACCGATTGCTGCTGCAAAATCGAGGTCCTCTGAACCAGCTTGGAAGACCAACATAAGGTCCGATTTTTTAGGTTGGTCAGAGGACACCTTCATCCAGGTTTTACCCTCGCGTTCGGGGAGTGTCAGGGCGGTTAAGGCAGCGGCTAAGCTATTGGCATGATCGTTTCCCACCACGTAAGAATCGGTTCCATTTGTCCCGTATCGAGCAAGAGCTGCGGTTTGTTTATTCCGGGCAAAAATGTAGGTCTTTCCGACGGCCGGAAATGTCAACTGTGGGAACTTGTCTCCCACTGCGAGACCCTGACGCCCGGTGAGGCTGCAGGTGATGGAGGCTGAAGTTTCTGTGTGCTTTGATTCTAGTTCGAGGAGTGCTGAACTGATCAAGGCGAAGTTCTTAGGGGACGACGAATCGCGACCATTTAGGTCTGAGTTTGGAATATTCCAAATCACTGGGATGTCAGACTTTGCTTTCGGGAAAAAGAGGAGCTTGATAACCAGCCCTTGAGCAATCGGTTGCTCATCTGCAGGTCCATGGAGCGCTGATTTTTGAAGCGCTTCTAAAAAGGATAGCATTAAAGTCTGGCCTTCTTCGTCTGTAAGACGCGAACAGAGATTCAAGAGGTCCAAGTATGTCGAGGCGAGGCCTCCCTTCAATTCGGATAATTGATCGTATCTGTCCTTCAGCTTAGAGCGGAGGCCCGGTGTGAATGGTGAAGGAGCTTTTGTGGGAAAGTGCGATTCGAGCCATCGAGATAAAACAGCCGTTCTTTTAGATGAATCTCGTTCTTTGCTATAAGTTTCGAGTTCAGCTTTATCCAGTTCGTGGGATAGAGGCCCTTTGATCTTAGTGGCGGGGAAGTTGTTGTGATTTCCATTCGCTTGACTCCAGTAATTGGGAGTAAACTGAGGATTAATGAAGCGAAGTCCCGTCACCGCCTTTCCGTCTGGTTCTAGATCAACCAAAACTGCATGGGCTTTGCCGGGTCGTTTCAGATCCGGGTGGGTGATATCGAGATCCCAATTCGCTTCACTCAATGATTCGTAAATCTGCTGTGCCTCAAGAATCATATTCGAATACCCCTTTCATAATTTGTGAGTTCGTTTGGAACTTAGGGTTGAATTTTCCATCGACGGGTTTGTCGAAGGGGGAGATTAGGAGGGATGGAATTCGCAGCTGCAGTATTTCGTCAACTTCTGTCTGCTCAGGACGGAAGGGTCCCCAATAGGTGGCGGTAAATTCACTCAACCCTAAGGATGGCGTCCGATGGCACTGCCCTCTTTTGAGCCGACGATTGAACATGTCCTGAAGGTGGTGGCAGGGATTGACGCCGCTGTGTCTTTTTCGGCTTTTATCGCCCCGAATTTCAGCGTGGAGACGGAAGCAAACGTCGGAAAGCACCGTCGAGAAAACCTGAAGAGAGCTCCCCGATGAAAGTTGGCTCCCTTTCCTAAGAGGGCCACCGTAGTTAAAGGCGTATCGCTGATAATGGACCGCTCCCCGGCGCTGGTCGGACTTGAGTCGGCACACCTCAACCTTCGTTGGGCAGATCCAAGCATTGCCATCTCCTAGGCGGGCGATGGATTCAAAAATTCCTTTTGCTGCTGACCACGTGGGGATTGGGAAGGAAGTCGGCGAACCTCCACTATCGGGTCGCGAAAAGAGCGCGAGAGGTCCTGAGATTTCGATTTCCACGGAATATTTTTTCATAAGCTTTTGTTTAGGCGAACTTTTACGAGTGAGGCTGGATTTGTTTTACATGGAGTTCGCAGCCCCGCAAGCTTCTTTTTGTCGCCCTTCCACAAGGGCGTGGATAGAAATGCCTAAACAAAGGCTCAAGAAGTGCATTCAGATGCCCTGCCCGTGTTGAGCGGGTGGGGCGATGAGTATTTGTTGAGGGTGATTTGTTGAGGTGGCCGTGTTTTGGGTCGAGGTTTTGGCAGGCTTTGCAGGGGTGGCCGCTGAGGGTGGGGCAGGCGGGTGTGAAGAGGGGTTCCCAGAATTCTTTGGGTTGGCCGGGGAGGGTGTGGGCGTAGAAATCCATTTATTGATATGAGATAATGATACTTTTGGTGGTCCGTGAAGGTTTAGATTCTCGTAGTCGGGAGATTGGGAGCTAAGGGGCTTTCGATGAGAGATTTTGGAGGGTGTTTTTTTGAGGAGATGGTGATTTTTGCGCTATCGGAGCTCCGTGGAGGTCGGCAGCGGTTTTTTGAGGTGACCTCTTGACTGGACCAATGCCAGGGTAGGATATGTGATGGGGCATTGGGATGGGGATGGCTTTTTCTTAGAGGGAAGCGGGGCTACGGCTTCGTGTTCGGGCGGTGGAGGGAGCTGCTGCGATTCAGGAGATGATTCCAGTGGGAGATGAGGCGGCCTTGGTTGAGGTTGTTGAGGAATCGTTTTCCGGATGAGGTGGGGAGGGGTGGGAGTTCTGCGCCGTTGAGGAAGGCTTGGGGGTATCCTGAGCAGCCGTAGCAGCAGAGGGGTTCGTAGGAGAGATGGAGATCGTCATCGAAGAGGGGGAAGCGCTCTGTTTCGTCTGTAAAATGGTGGGGATTGCTGGCGTAGGTTCCCATGACATCGAGCTTCCATATTTTGGCGAGTGATTCGGCTTTTGGGAGATAGAGGGTGTGGTGGGTCTGTCTTGAAAAATGATGGGTCCAGCTTTCAGCCTGATCGATGGGGAGGGCGGCGTAGATTGTGGTTCGGGAGCCGATGAGAAATCCATAGGCGAGGTGACCTCGGCGGTTTCGCTCGTTGAGGAGGGCCCAGGAATGTTTTGCGATTTTGCGGCGGGCCTCGCGGGAGATGAAGTAGGGGGCCATTTTTTTTCTGGATCTGGAGGCCGCTGAATGGAGCGACTCCCGACTACAGTTCGGATTCTTGGGCTTTGCGGTATTCTTCGGCGAGGGTGGGTTTGTTGGCTTCGGTGACTTTACCTTCGAATAAGATTTGCTCACGGGATTTGAGGACGCTTTTGGAGAGGGCTCCGCTGGCTGAGGTGGTTCCGCTTCGGCTGTAGTCGATGGTGGCGGAAGAATCTGCGCCTATTCCCATTTGGGCGGCGGTGGCGATGGCATCTTGGTTTGCGGCGAGGAAGATGAATTCCCAGGCGTAGGTGTTCCGCTGGTGGGTGATCATTTTGTTGATCTCGGCGAGGGAGAATTCGGAGGAGCAGTTTTCCAATCCATCGGTGAAGATGGCGATGATGACGTGGCCGGGGCGATCACTTTCGGGGATGTTGCTGAGGCGGGCACCGATGTTTCGGATGGTGGTGCCGACGGCATCCAGGAGGGCGGTGCTGCCGCGCGGGACGTAGGTGTTTGCGTTGAGTTCGGGGACCTCGGGGAGGGGCACGGCTTGATGGGGGGAGAGGTATTCGTTGTCGAAGAGAACGAGGGTGAGGTTGGCGTGGCCGGGGGCGGATTTTTGTTCTTTGAGGAAGGAGTTGAAGCCGGAGATGGCGGCCTCGGCGATGAGGTTCATGGAGCCGGAGCGGTCGAGGATATAGGCGATTTCGGTGAGGTTATTTTTCATACGATGGAGAATGTGGATTGTTTATTAAGACGAGACAAGCCAATAAAACGACTAACCTAATAAAACGTGACACTTTGGTAATTCGAGGGTATTTACTTCTGCATGATTGAATTTTTGGAAGGCTTAACCGGGGGAGGCGTCTGGCGGGGAGCCGACGTTTTATTTTAGAGATGGGAAACTCGACGAATGCGGAGAACTGGGCGGCGCGGGAGCGGCTGCGGAGTGTGGAGCTGCGGCTGTGGTGGCGGGGGCATGTGGGGCGGAAGGAGTTGATGGAGTTTTTCGGGATTTCGGCGGCGCAGGCGACTTCTGATTTACAGCGGTATTTTGAGCTGAATGGGGGGGCTTGTTTTTATAATACGAAGACGAAGCGCTATGAGGCAGTGCCGGAGATGGGGTGTGTGCGGCATGAGCCGGTGCTGGAGGAGGGCTTGCAGTTGGTGTTTGGGGAGGTGGTGGATCTGCGCTGGGAGCGGTCGGCGGTGAGGGGTGCGGGGAAGCTGGGGGTGGTGAATCTGCCGACGCGGGGCGCTCTTTGCTCGGTAGAGCGGGCGGTGGTGCTGGCGGCAGCGGGGAGGAGGAGCTTGCGGGTGAAGTATGCTTCGGTGAGGTCTGGCAGGTCGCGCTGGCGGGTGATCTTTCCGGGGAGCTTTGGCTGGGATGGGCGGCGCTGGCATGTGCGGGCTTTTTGCGAGGAGAATGAGGATTGGCGGGATTTTGTGATCGGGCGGATTGAGGAGGCGGAGTGGCCTGGTGCGGTGGTGGCTCCGCCAGCCGACGTGGCTTGGGAGAGGTGGTCGGTGGTGAAGCTGCAGATCAATCCGGAGCTGGATGCGGTGCGGCGGCGGGCGCTGCGGCTGGATTATGGGATGAAGGGAGAGTCGCTGGAAATCAGGGTGCGGGAGGCGATGCGGCCTTACTTTTTGGCTGAGATGTTTCTGGTGGAGGAGAGCGGGGTGGATGCGCCCCGTCATTTCGTGCTGAAGAAGTGAGGCTCAGGTGAGGAATGTTCGTCCTTGAACGTCGGGCTACGTTGGCCAGACTCCGCGGCCCGGCGGGTAGGCTGGTATTTTTATGAGTAAGAACGCGACTTTTGAAGAGATTGGGGAAGCTTTGCGAGGGCATGATACGTTTGTGGTGGTGAGTCATGTGCGGCCGGATGGGGATGCGATTGGCTCGATCCTCGCGTTGGGGGATGCTTTGGAGGGAATCGGGAAGAGGGTGCGCTATTTAAATGAAGATGGCTGCCCGGAGTCGCTTGCCTTTTTACCGGGATCGGAAAGGGTCGAGGTCTCGGCGGAGGCGGGAGCGGTCGAGGCAGAGGTCGCGATCTGTCTTGATACTGCGGCTCATGCGCGGGTGGGGGAGGCGACCTTAAAGATCGTGAACTCGGCGGCGATGATCATTAATATCGACCATCACATTTCTAATCCGGGTTATGGGAAGCTTAACTTGATCGATGACAAAAGCCCTTCTACGGGCCAGATCATTTATCATCTTATCGAGGCGCTCGAGCTGCCACTCTCGGAGGTTAGTCGGGATTCGATCTATGTGGCGACTTCGACAGATACGGGATCATTCCAGTATCCGGGGACGACGCAGGCGACTTATGAGATGGCGGCCGACTTGGTGGCGCAGGGCCTGAATGTGGGAGAGATCAATCAGCTTACTTACGATAATCAGCCTTACCGACGGGTGGAGCTGCTGAGGGCGCTTCTGAATACGCTGGAGCTTTCCGAGGATGGACGAGTCGGCTGGTGGCACCTTACGAATGAGACGAAGGAAAAGTTCTCTCTTATCGATGATGATACGGAGGGGATGATCGACACCATCCGCTCGATTCAGGGGGTGGTGATGGCCGTCTTTTTTGAGGAACTCGGGGGCGATAAGATCCGCGTCTCGATGCGCTCGAAGGATCGGCGGATCAACTGCTCGGAGCTCTGTGGGATTTTCGGAGGTGGGGGCCACGCTCTCGCGGCCGGGATCCGGATGCCGGGGCCGCTCTCCGAGGCGCGGGCGAAGGTCCTTGCGGAGGTTCGTAAGGCTATCGATTCCTCTCTCTAACAGTCTTTTTTTCATATTTTATGCAAGCCCCTCAAGATCTTCCCAGCGGCGTTCTTCTCATCGATAAGGAACCCGGTATGACTTCTCATGACGTTGTCGCGATCGCGCGCCGTCAGCTCCAGATGAAGAAAATTGGCCATTGTGGCACTCTCGATCCGATGGCGACGGGCTTGTTGATGCTTGTCATTAATCGGGCGACCAAAATCCAAGATCTTCTTATGAGTGAGGATAAGACTTATGTCGGGACGATCACGCTGGGGACGACGACCTCGACGCAGGATAAGGAGGGCGAGATCGTGGATGAGAAGGAGGTTCCAGATTTTTCGGAAGAGCAAATCCGGGGAGCTTTTGACAAATATTTGGGCGATTTTGAGCAGATCCCGCCGATGGTTTCGGCGATCAAGAAGGATGGGGTGCCGCTCTACAAGCTGGCGCGGAAGGGTCAGGTGGTGAAGCGCGACCCGCGTCCGGTGTTCATTACGAACTACGAGTTGACTCGCACCGAGCTTCCGGAGATCGATTTCTCAGTGGATTGCTCGAAGGGGTTTTATGTGCGTTCCTACGCGCACGATATCGGGGCGGACTTGGGCTGCGGTGGGCATTTGAGCGCTTTGCGCCGGACGCGCTCGGGCCGCTTCACGCTTGACCGGGCGGTCCCAGTCGACGTTCTTAAAGAGGCGTCTGCGGAGGA
>Ga0114957_1005154_pt1 | contig 10924 bp, 16 predicted proteins | sample BantaG_FD_87175 | JGI IMG/M metagenome (GOLD analysis project Ga0114957, IMG submission 87175) | Marine algal microbial communities from Bantry Bay, Ireland - BantryBay_4 metaG | ecosystem: Host-associated > Algae > Red algae > Unclassified | place: Bantry Bay, Ireland | collected 2014-11-21 | reverse complement strand
GTGCGTGCGTGCTCTTCGGGGTTTCCTTCCGGGGCGGGTATTCCCCGACAGGACTACCCGGCGACACGGTTTGGCTCGCCCTCCCCCCAACTGGGTGGGGTGGGCTGAGCGTGTTGTCACATTAGGCGCGTCTGCTGCGTCGCTCACAACCTCTTTGATCTGCCAATCACGGCCATGAGCCATGGGAGGGCTCAAGAGGCGCCGTCGCGGGCCCCGAGTGGCTTTCAGCTTCCCTTTTGAGCAAGACGACTCTGCCGCCTATTGACCAGTGCCAAGTGCTACGAGGGGCAATGGAATGACACTACATGGCACATGAGATCATGGCCATGCCGCCGATCGCATATTCCACACGGGAACTGGCGCTTATGGCCATGCAGGCGGTTGCATTATCCATGCAGGTACAGATCCAGCCCACCTCGCCGAATGAAGCTGTAGACAGGATGGCAGCGACCGAGGCCATTCCCAGGAGGATGGCGGCTCTTTTGTGCTCCTGATGAAAATGATGGAACAGCGGCAGGGGGCATAGAAGTGGATGGACTGGAACATGTCTCTTCACCTCAGTCCAGTAAAAGCATTGAGGGGAGCGCCACCAACAAGTAGTTGCGCTTCACTAGCAGTGAGGAACACAGGGAGGGACGCTTCCAAACTTGGACAGCCTTTCATGGTTACGGATACCTGTTTGGCAAACGTCGACTGTCCTCGAGGCAGTATGACATGATGCGTCAAGGGGAGAACACCTTTCCTGGCCTTGAGAAGTGGCCGTCAAGCAAGCGGATTGGGCAAATCAGCAAGGAGCTCGTTTTGCAAAATTCGATTGTCCTCGAGGCAGTATGACGTGATGCGTCAAGGGGAGAACACCTTTCCTGGCCCTGAGAAGTGGCCGTCAAGGAGGCGGATTGGGCAAATACGCAAGGAGCTCGTACAGGAGGCCGCCACTGTGCAAGCTGAAAATTTGCACAGGTGCGACCTGTTGGGAAGGGCAAGGAGCTCAGAAAGTTATCTGATGCATAAGTGCAGCAACTTCTCTTTTCAAAGCACATCAAACGGGACTTCGCAGATCCTGCAGTAGCGGCTCTATGTCGTAATAAAGGCGACTCTAACTTGGGAGCTATAGACACGCCGACTGAGTTGCATCAAACTGTCGTGGCACGAAACCCCTCCCGCTTTAGCAATCGGAATGGATTCCGTCTCAATGTGTCCCTGTTCGCTACGGGACGTACAGTGGGCGGTGTCCGTAATCGCGGCGCTGTGGCGGCTGGCCGTGTTCATGACGCTCATCGCCGCCGATATCAAGGCGACTGACCCGGGGGGAGTGGGGTTTGGGATCGGGGTGGTGGCTGGCGTCTCGGCCGCACGAAGAGCAGGTAGGGTGCCCGACGCGGCACCCGTGTGCTCCTCTCTCGCCGCCACAGCGGCGACAGCGGCTTTGGGGACAGCGCTGCATGATGCGCTCAGAAAGGGGCAGGGAGAGGCTGTCGGCGTCAGCGGTGGCTGCTTGCTGGGCGTGAGCGCGCCGCCGCCGCCATCGCTGCTCCTACTTGACCGGCGGCGGGTGGCGGCGGCGGCAGCCGCTGCCGCTGCCTCTGCCGCGTGGGGCGCCAACTAGGCAAAGGCAAAAATAAGCGAGGCCTCGGCCACCATCTTGCGCGCAGCCGGGGGCTTGGCTGGGGACATCCGCTCCCCCGCGCCCGCGCACCTTGTCGGAACGTCATGCTCAACGCCGCTGTAAGCCCTGCTGCTGTAAAAAGCAAAATTCAAGAAACCAGGTATTGACAGGGTTCGAGCCCCCGACTCCCGGACGCGACCCGAAGGTCACGCCTAATGAGAGTGGGTGCCTTACTTCCCACTAGGCTACCCATGCGACTTCCTCGCGGTTTGGTGATCGCTGGTGCATTCGACATTTGTACCCGTGCCATTTTGAGTGAATTTTTGCGATTTCACATTTTATGTTCTTGCGCTTCTGATGCTTTGATTTGCGTGGGCTTTGCTTTGATCCCTGATGCTTTGATTTGGTGAGCGCTTTGATTTAGAGTGTGGGCGAGATGGTGGCAGCGGGCAGAGCACGCCCGCACAATCAGCGGCGACGGCGGCCGGCGGCGCAGGCTGCATGCTGCCGCCCCTGCCTGAGGGCAGGCCGTAAGTCACCACCGCCGCCGACGCAGTGGCGATCTCTTCGGGCACACGCCTCCCGGGTGTTAGCTCGCGCGCTTGGCCGTTCGAGCATCCAGGAGGGCTCGACGCGGGCGTACTCCGAGCGCCTGCTGTGGCGGGCGGGTGCTCCCCGCTGGCGGCGGGCGTGGCGTGCGTCCGGGCCTCACCCGCCGCCGCGTTCTCACCAGCAAAAAGGTAGGCCGCTCCGTGACTCCGGTGGGGGAGGCGCCGGCCGCCATGGCGGCGGCGGCGTCGGCGGACGTCGCATTGGCCCTAGTGGCTAGCAGCGCTCGGCAGCGCGTCCTGCGCTTGTCGGAGGCGGCCGTAGACGTATGCGTGGCTTTTGTGGTAGACGGCGTACTGGGGGCTGCTGCTGGGGGCGTCGAGCCACGAGGTGGCGGCGGCCGGCGTCACGGCCGCCGACGCTGAGGGGAGGCAGAGGGCGCTGCGGCCCCGCCGTCGTCGTCGGTCTGCGTGGTGCTTGAGGTCTTGTCGGATGCGGATGTGGTTGAGTCGCGTTTTTGCTGTCTTTCATCTGTCCGTCGCCGCAGCCGCCGCAGCGACCGCCGCTCGTTAGGCACTTTGTCGTTTTGGTGCAGTGTGTTTCTTTTACAGGCGGTCGCTTGGAAATAAGCAACGAAGAGAATGTTCGATTATGCGAGCACCCTCATTGCATTCACTCGTTGCCACCTTCTTCCTGCTCGACGGCAAGCTGCAAGTATTGCTTTATCTTCTTGGCACAGTCGACGGTCTTCTTCACAATAGCTTGCAGCATGTCGAGTCATTTGGCCTCCCTCGCTGCCTTAGCAAGCGCTGGGCGCAGCTCTTGCATCACCTTGTTGGCCTTGACGGATGATACCTCTGCGGCATTGTGGCTCCAGGTCAGGGCTACGAATGCCATGGCAGCCGCTAAGTCCGACCCCTGCGAGGATGACGCTGCGGAAGCCAGGATCGGAGCACAAGGAGGGGGAGGGGTGCACGCGTTCGTGCTTCGGCGTATGCGCGATATGAAGGAAAGAACCCCGGCCCCGCGCGGCGGTCTGAGGAAGCGGTGTCCTTGGCAGCGGCACTGCCCACAGCGCCGGCGCCGACCGGCGAAGGGGCGGCCGCGTCGCTGGCGGCGCCGGCCTCGCGGGGGGCCAAGCTGTTGTTCGGAGGAGAGTTGGTGGCAGTTGGTTCTCCGTCCGCCAGGGGCAAACGAATGCGAGCTTTGAGATCTCGGATACGTCGGCGATGAGATCTGGCGCAACCCATGGAAGGTATAAGCACCCCGGGCGGTGGCGCAATTTCTTGTACGGATGCCAGTTGCGCACAAAGGGATGTCGCTCTAGTTTTGGCGGAAGAACCGCTGCCCGCGCAACATTTCATACACAGCGGTGTGCGCCGAGCATGCGCCTCGCGAGTGAGAGGCCGAGCCGTGCCGTCTGTGCCATGAACCTGAGCGCCGGAACCGCGACGCCCGCTCCCGAGCTCCACGCGTACCAATAGAGATGGACGCGCTCGTTCGCCTCCCGTTTCGCTCGCTCGAGAGAGCCACGCAGTCTGCGCTGCATCGGCGCTCGTGAGACCGCGAGAAAGAATGCCTGCGGCTAGAGCGCCGCCGGTCGCCCCCGTCGTTGTAAGGTGTGCCGGACCTCACATTGCGCAAGGAACTGTCCGGCAGTACGCGGCTCCGTGGTCTCCCGCCTTAGGGGCGCCCATCTTCACGTACACTTGTCCGGCGCCGCTCGTCGCCGCTTCGGTGATCCCCAAGGCGACTGCATGGAGATTCCGCTGCGTCCGTGTGTCGGCCGTCGTTATTGTCAAGTGAGGCGCGGTGACGCCCTGGTGGACGCCTGTCACGACTGGAACAGGGGTAACCGCCGCCATCGTCGCGGGATAGAGAGGAGCGGTGGTCGTCTCCTCTATCATTTTATCCACTACAGTTCTGGGTCACACCCGTGTTAACGACAGGGAGTGGGGAGCGGCGACGGCTGCCGAGCCGAGATGTGCTCTCGGCGCGGCTCGCCGCAGGGTCCGCGGCGTCGTCTTCGGTCTCGTCAAAGATGCCGTCCCACAAACGTGAGCGGTGGGGGTCACCAGGTCTGCGCACCTCGACGTGGTCGCTCTCAGAGTTGGTCATGTTGTGCTTGTGGAAAGGAAGGCAGCCTATGCCAAGCAAAGCGAGGGACCGTGGCTGCAAGGTGAAGAAATGGAGGGGGCGGACGATAAAAAGAAGGGATACCTGCATCTTCGCTAACTTGGCGAGCTTGCTGAGCTTGTATACACGCGATTAGATTTGTGTACTCAGAGCTTCATTGGGCTTGAGACCAGGCAATCAACATCGTTGCCGTATTGCTCACGCTCGCATACGCTGTGCGTGGCTGGGAGCAATTTCGAGGCCAGGCAGAAGGCAGAACGCGCCCTGCGCGCTGTTGTGGCTGTCCCAGGTGTGAACAGCACACCAGCGTGAGAACGCTTTTACGACAGCTGGACGAGCCGTGGTGAACGCGCGGACAGCTGAAGCGGCGCGAGGACCATGGAATCGCGTGAAGCTGAGTGAGGGGTGGTGGAACGTGCTGGATGAGAGCGGTTAAGGACTGATGGCCTCGGCGGCTGGAGGATAACGGAAATGTTGGTCGGTCGGGCCCCGCACTCTGGGGCTGGCTCAACCGCCGCCCCTGCTTGTCTGTTACGGAGGCTACCGAATGTCTGAAAGGCAAAAACAGAGGCTGTGCCATGTCCACTGACTATGCTGCAAGCACTTGCTGGCTGCCAGTACGGAGGTCTCGCAAATACATCGACATGGTAGGTTCTGCTCACGACCCAGTTGGTGCGCTGGAACGCGCTTCCGGCCTGTCATCGCGCCCAAGCTGGCCGCCGCCATTGCGGATTCACGACATGAGAGCATGGCAGGGCTTCGAACGCAGCAGTTCGCGCTAATACTGGATTGATGAGAAGCCGTCCAGTCCTGATCAAGGCGTGCATTGCGTGGTCTGGCACTGCACCCCAATTTCAGCCAACGCGCACGTGACACGAAGTTAAACGCCCTCGGAAGGCGACTGCTGCAGCGGGATTCTATCAATAGGGATCATTTGAGGCTCGCGTGAGGACAAGGGCACTGTGTAGTTCACTGCCGCGCTCACGTGCCACACGAGATGCCACGCCTTGACCACACGCGATACTGGATGACGAAGTTCCCGTGGTTGCGGGGGGTGGGCCGTGCGGAAGCCGTGCGGCGTATTCAAGGCCATAGCGGACAACCAGGATGCTTTAGACGGAAACGTGCGGTGCTGCGATGCTAGTTGCCAACCCTTTTGGCTGATAGGGGGGTCCAGGTGGGACTGACAAAGAGCCACGAGATCGCTTGATTGTTTCTCGCTGCTATGCGCACCAGCCCCACATTCTTTCCTGCTGAGGATTGATCCATCTACCAGGACTGCGATCGGCTGAATATAGGACACTGCGTGTGGCTGTCGGCGACAGCATTCGCTTTGTGAAGTTCCAGTCTCTCACCTGGGATACGAGGGTGGTTCTTGGGCTTGGGCGGCATGCAGCCGGCGGTGACGGCCGAGCTGACAGCAACTGATGCGTACAATGGCAGCAATACCGAACATCTGCGCCAACAAGGTGGGCAGGAGGCGCAGCCGGAGTGATGAGATTGAGAGAACCCCGCGCCACATCCGCGGGTTCTTGAGGAGAACGCCAACTCACGGCGAGATGCTGGTCGTGTTCTGAGGGACTTCATAGACAGTATGTATGTGTGGAGTGAGACGGGAGGGCTTGTGGACGGCGCGGGATAGTCATATGTCCTGACATTGGGACCACCGTGAGATAGAAGCGGTATCGAAGGAAGCTGATTAGTTACTATAGTGAAGACGGGAAGCAACAAGGTGACCGAGACGAACAAGGTGCACAAGAAGGTCAAGGGCCACACCACCATCATCACACCACAACTCCCTCGAACCAAGTCCTCTAGCCTGAACCCCCTCAAGAAAACGCACCCTCATGAGCAAGCCGGCGACAACCTCAACCCCCTTATTTCCGTGTCCCCCCAATCAAGCTCCCATGGACACCACCACGATCCTATATCCACCTAATCAATCAACGTGAGGCAGACAATACGGTTAGACGGCAAGCTTCAAGATCCGCCTGCCTTATTGTCTGCGTGACAAGTAGCACCATTTCGGACAACCCGCGCCGTAAGTGCAAGTGCAATTTCGGGCGCGTACAGTCGCGCGCATGCTACCACCGCCTGAGTGTCGAGCCGCAACCACTAACGCATTTAGAGGCGCTGAACCCATAGCACGTCGTGAGCACGTCGATTCTCTACGGCCAGCACAACGGTACTCCGCATGAGCATCTTGAAGTGCACTCTGCTCGGGTGTCGTACGGATATATGTACATCGCATGAGATACCGCACGTGGTCCGTTGGACATTCGCTGCATGCACTGCTCCCAGGGATCTAATATTAAGCAATGATGACGCACGTGCCCTTGCTGCTGGGCGTTAACTTCTCGCGACTCTGAAACCGCTGACCGTAGGTCTATCTTCCGCCCCATCTTCCGCCTCGATGACTGCCGGGAATCAACCATTCCAAGTTCCTACCTGACGACTAAGGAGTAATCCTCCTGTCGACCACGCCACTTCCCTTGCGAGTCTAGTATGTGATGCAGTCGAGCATGTGCCTATTTTGAGCCATACCCGCTACTGCGTCACTTGTCGCACGTCGTGAAATGTGCTCATACGTTAGTAATGCTCGCAGCGCTACCAATTGAGGGCGAATGTCGCGAAATGGCCGAAGCTGAAGCCGTCAGCAACACAGCGCCAGCAGTGCTTCTTGGCGTAGAAAGGTACGTGGTCGCTTAAGTGCGTGATGCACGTGAGGAATGCAAAAATTGCCAGCAAGTACACGACGCTGCAGTCTGAGCAGAGCGCGCCGTCGCCGAAGAAGTCCACATGCTTCACACCGTCGCCCTATACCTTCTACTCCGCCCCAGACTTCAAGAACGCGCAGACATCCGTGTCAACATCTTCTGTATTTAGCATCGGAAGGTCTGTTCCGTGCGCGACGATCAAGTCCAAGGTAGCTTCTCGGTACTCCGCCATGTAATCGATCAAGAAACAAACGTCCTTCTGGAGCTCGCGTGGATTGTAGTAGCGCAATGCGGCCGCGTCTGGAACCACCACTCGCCTTTGGTCAATCGCTGGCAAGAGAGCGTCAGCAGCTTCTCCATGGGAAAAAGATCGGCATTTCTGCTGGCTGAAGCTCTGACACGATGCGTCTCTGGAAACCAGAACCAGCCAAAGCATGCAGAGTTGGCGGCAGAGGCCACATTTGGTCCGGAGTTGAAGCCAGCGTGGATATCGTCGGGCGCCGTGATAACGTAGTCGCCGACTCTTTGACGAAGTGAGATGGCCTTGAAGCCGCTGTCAGTGAGAATGGGGGGCAGGAAGTATACTTATTTTCTTTTGAGGACCTTCCAGACGTCTCCATTCGTGGCTCGCAGAATCTTCGGGTTCAGGTGCGTCTTCATGAATGCCTCGAAGTCGTCCCTCTGCTCTACAGGCACAACAGACTATATCTCCGCCTCCACTTCTTGGAGATAGGAGATGGATGGAAGATCCCAATTTTCTGTGTGCCAAGGGAACATGGACCGGAAAAATGTTGTGCGTAGGGAACTCTGACTTTAGCCCAATGACGCCGCCGTAGACTCCCGGGTCTGCTGCGCAGAAACGAAGACTCGCGTTCGAGAAGGATATAAGGGTCGAGCACCAGGTAAGCAACCTAGTATCACGGAGGCGCGGTCATCTTGTCGCATTTCAGCTTCCTGTGCCTTGCAATAGCTCTCTACCGTCCTCGCTGCTAATCGTCACCTTGATATTTGTTTCTACGATCTGGCGCACTGGGTTCTCTTTGCTTTCTTTGTTTCATCCTCATGGCAAACGACCATGTGTACCCACTTTTCCAGATACGCACAGGCCATGGTGAACAAGATCTATCGAGAGGACGTCGCACACGGACGGTATGGTACGAAGAACGATGCGCCCAAGCATGACTGTTCGACGTAGTTTGGCCACCTGGCCATCTAGAAGGTCCCAACCGAGGAACATCGCATTGTATTCGTACCGTGATGACAAAGGCTGTGAGCAGGACATATGCTATCCTACCGACTGACGTCATCGAAAAGGCGTTAATCAGGGCCGCCTTGCGAACAGGGCTGCGAATGAAGGTCCATCGAAGGCGTAACTCGGCACGAGTCCTCGGATACCGCACACTCGAGTTCTATCTCGACCCGTTTGTTCCACAGGCCACCATTCAAAATGTTGTTGTGGCGAGCACCTCGGCAGTGGAAGACAAAGACGGCCCTGCATCAGTCGGTAGCCACGATCGCCGTTATAAACTCCTTCTCGACGGCGGATGTACCATTACCATGCGCATGCTCAGCATGGATACCGCCGCTGTTCTTCTTGGGGAGCTTTTTAGAACGGATGCAAGCGACGTCAGCAAGTCTGTTCGCGCGGCTGGCTCCGTAACAGTCAAGGCCTACGTCGAACAAGGCGAGTTGCGCAAGTTCCTTCGCCATGAAAGTGACAATGTTCGGGGCGCCATTATGGAGACGCTCCCGGATGAACTGAGCGACGCTGCTGCCAGTGACAGCGACTTGTCGGACGAGGACCGTGATGACTGTGCTTCCCAGTTTAACGTGCATCACCTGAAATTTGTGTGATTTCAGGCTTCATTGGCGTGCTGCTGGCTTACCCAGCTGTTCCATTTTTATCGTCTGATTTGTCTGTTACATTGTTTCATCTTCATCAAGGAGTGATGTCCGTAGTGCTTAGATCCTACAGGTCGGGTGAAGTTTTCTCTACAGACCATCTCCCTCGAGCGGTGCTCTCGAGCGCACTCTTCTACAGCATGCTCTCATTTTTTTCGCGCGATTTGCTATGATTTCGAAGTTCGATCGTCGCAGACCTGCAGTGCTACGGCCTTCGGTCCCGTCATTCTTCCGGCTCTCATGGGAAATGCTGCGCTCATCAGCTGTACGCGTCTGAGCAGCTATCGCTGCGTTTCTTTCGTGGTGGGCTGTCGAGATATTGCTAACCTCCAAAAAATGGCGGTTGCGGAGAGAAGGCAGGCAGAGCCGACGACACAGCATAGAAATGAAGTTGGATTGGCTGTTCGACAAGCCACAATTGTACTATTGGCTGAGAGTTGCCGCCAGTAATCTTGCAAGCCAATCATCGTGTCTTGTAGGAGTCACGCAGAGCCATTGCAACCCACAATGAGCTCACATGATTCCTAGCCTTTCCATTGGTCCACGTACTCTGTTGAATGATTGCAACCACTCTGCAACAGCCAATTTTTGGAGGTCAGCAATATTCTTGCCTTTTCTTTATCACAGGTTCTCTCTTGGTCTGCCTGTGCGATAGCCCTTGCCAGTCGCGACATGTCAGCAGACCCGCTGCTGTGAGAGACTTTCTCATGTGCAAAATTCAAGAGAGATAGCATGATGGGCCGTCGGTCACTTTCAGCCACTGTGCGCGGGATTGTATATGGTGCAACCGTATGCTTGGGCCATCTGAACAGAAGGGAGGGAGCTCCGTCGATGTCAAGCACGACACTAAACGAGGCATGCCATCAAAGAGCATCCGGAAACATCGTGCCGTCAGCTAGAAAACGTAAACGGCGGCACAATGCGTGAGAACTTGTCAGGCACTCCACAAGATCCAAAGCACACCTCAATAGTATGAGCCGTCCCCCACCCTGGCTCCTAATCTGTCGCTCTGCGTCAGTCAAAAGACGGCACAGAGAAATGCTCCTGATAAGGTTGCTGAGTTCTTCCATGAGGTCGCGTGCGTGCTCTTTCTCATAACTGTCCGCATTGATGAACCTAGAATGACGGGACCAGCCATCCGGCAAACGATCGGGAATATTGTCCGTCAAAATACCACGCAGGAGGTCCGGCAAGACGACACAGGCTGCATGATTAGACAGCCCATTAGTCTGGCTGCTTGAAAGTACCTGATATTGCTGGTCCCCAAATTTTGTCCTGGTGGACTGAGACTGACTTGCGGACCGACTCTCTCCACCAATCAGATGCGCCCCTACGACTGACTTGGTGCTCCTGATTGCTCACTTGTGCCCATACAGCCTGGAAATGAACATCAGCTCCTCTTTTTTTCTGCACTTCTGGCAAGGAGACAGTAGATAATCTCAAGATCTCGCGTGTGCAGCTTGCTCCGTGCCAGCGAAAGCCGATCAAGCATCAACAAACAGTGAGTTTTGCTGGGTGCGAGGTCCTGGCACCGAATGCGGGCTTTCTATTGGCTTGGATTCTACCTTACTGTCATTTTCGACAAATAGAGTGCTTTTATTCACAGTCTGTCTCTGTCTCTGTCCCGAAGGACAAGATTCGGGGATCAGCCATAATACAATTGACCGCCCAGCCGCATGGACACGGGCGCTATCATCTGATTGACTGCGCCTTACAGAGTTTGACCGTTCGAGAGTTTTCGCACATGGGACGTTCGCTTCGGTTCCGTTCACAGTCTTTGGAATGATCTGCACACAGTTTTCTCCTACTACTCGTTATAGATTTACGAGCGGTCAAATTCAATGCTGTCCTTCGGATGAAAACCCGACCCGCAGTGTACATAGTGTCCTTGCTAGAGTTGGCACGGTGTCGCGGTGACATTTCCCTGTCCATCGATTCCCATCAGATGTCTCGACACGGTGTCACCGTGTCGCTGCTGCAGCGACATAGTAGCCCACCTTTGAATATGAATTTG
>Ga0114957_1005151_pt1 | contig 10928 bp, 8 predicted proteins | sample BantaG_FD_87175 | JGI IMG/M metagenome (GOLD analysis project Ga0114957, IMG submission 87175) | Marine algal microbial communities from Bantry Bay, Ireland - BantryBay_4 metaG | ecosystem: Host-associated > Algae > Red algae > Unclassified | place: Bantry Bay, Ireland | collected 2014-11-21 | reverse complement strand
AAGCTGGTCATACAACTAAATGGAATCTTCCAGTTAAGGATTCATTGAGAGTAGATTTGCATAGAGAGTATGGTAGTTACACTAATCTTATGACGACCACACTTGTGCAGTACCAAAAAGAGACATTTAATTATTCCACTCAACGAATGGATAGCGAAGAACATTACTCAGGTGGAAATGCACAACTGAAATCTTATTTTGCAGATCAGTTGAGAAATGGAGTCGTCTTAATGGAGACAAAAACAACTACAGAAATTGACACTAGCAAAGGCAGAAGAGATGAAAAAGTGGTTATCAAAGTGTCACCAAAACTTGATCCAATTACTAAACAGGAAATAAGAGAAAAGAGTGACATACAAGTTTATGGATTAATTCCAACATTTGTATCAATAGACTATATTGATTATGATGAAAGAATTGATGAAAAATTGAAGGAGAAGATAGATGCAGCTGCAGATGAAGCTACTTCAAAACAAAGATTAGTTACCGCTCAACAAGAAGCTGAGACAGCTAAAGTTCAAGGACAAAAACTTATTGAGGAAACAAGGGCAACTGAAGAGGCTTCCAAATTAGAGGCTGTAATTCGTGCTCAAAGAGAAACTGAAGTTTCTGCTCAAGCAGTTCTCCAAGCAGAGAATAATGCAGCTGCAACACTCGCTCTTAAAAAAGCAGAGGCTGAAGGAGATAAGTTAAAGGTGCAAGCTGGTTTAAGTCCAAGAGAGAAGGCAGAATTTGAGAAGGAAACAAAAGTTGAGGTAGCAAAAGCTTTTGCCGATGGAATTAAGGGTGCTAAGTGGCCATCAATTATGACATTTGGTGGAGGACAAGGAAGTGCTACAAATCCAATTGAAGCTCTTGGACTAGATGCAATGATGCGAATTGCAGATAGAGTAGAAGAGAATAACAATACTGTAGAGAAAGGAAATTAACAGTAAAGTAATTATTTTTTTGAAGCTGGGTTTTTAAACCCAGCTTCTTTTTTAGTATATAGGAAATTCTAAGTTGGTAGGTGTTACCAGTATTTACGAATGGTGAATAGTCTAGAAGATACTTACTACATACATATACATATCCAATTTGCTATTTACTGTCATCTCGTACTATTGTTCAGTAATTATATTACAGTTTATATCAAAATCACGAAGTGACTATTTTATATTTGAAAATACCTTGCTTTATTTATAGATAGATCACAATTAAAGAGTTGAGAATCATTCTCCAGTACTCTCTAATAACTTTGTCTGTCCCCACATTCGTGGTAATAACAAGTTGAGAATTACTCTCATGCACTTTCCAGCAACTTAGTCTGGTTTTCCACCAACAATTCTTTCATAATATCTTCTATCTCACCATCTAGGATGCCTGGGATATTGGATCGGGATTGCTTGATACGGTGATCGGTGACACGATCTTGAGGAAAATTGTAGGTACGTATCTTTTCTGATCTATCACCAGATCATATCTGATCAAAACGTTTATCTTTTTGTTCTTTGATCTGTCTATCTAGCTCGGTCTGGTAGAGCTTGGTACGGAGCATCTTCCAGGCATTTTCTTTGTTTTGCATCTGGGACTTGCTATCTTGTCACATCACGATGATACCTGTGGGTATATGGCGGAGACGTACTCAGGTCTGATTCTTGTTTGCATTTTGTCATCCAGAGGAGCTAGCAGCGAAAGTATCCATCTCGACGTCATTTGGATCAACTTGCACTTCCACATCATCCACCTCTGGCATCACTGCTACGGTGACTGTAGAGGTGTGTACTCTGCCGTTGGTCTCGGTATCTGGTATACGTTGCACTCTATGTACTCAGGATTCAAATTTTAGCTTACTATACACCTGTTCTCCAGCGATTTTTACCATCGCAAATTTGAGTCCTCATATACCAGTCCTATCGTGTTCTATAATTTCAGTTTTGAGTTCTTGTCTCTCGGCATATCTGAGATACATCCTCAGCAGCTCAGCAGCAAACAATCCTGCCTCGTCACCACCTGCAGCTTGTCTCACTTCCAAGAATACATTTCTCTCATCATTTGGATCTTTGGGTAGGAGAGCTAGTTTGATCTTTTCGTCCATTCATTCGAGTTGTGTTTCCGCTTCTTCGAGCTCGGCTTTTGCCATCTCTATCATCTCAGCATCTGTCTCGTTATCTATCATTTCTTTTGCCTCATTTTTTTGGTCAGTCCATTTTTTGAGATGTTTGTATAGCTCGTATCCATCAGACAATGCAGAAATCTCTCTCTGGATCGAGATCATCTTAATATGATCAGCAGTGATGCTAGGATCGTAGAGCTGCTCCTGGAGTGCTTCTACTTTATTTGCTATGGATTGGAGCTTGTCGAGCATATTAAGGTTACGTGTAAAAACGAGTAAGCGAGTCTCGAGTACTCGTATTCACGGGTACTCGTTTGCTGTATATTACCAAAAAAACAATGATGCTACCAAGGTATTGATAATACCATAGATAAACTGCGAAATCCCAGAGATAAATCACATCACTGTCCCAGATATACCAGGCAAGAATATGAGCCCTAGGAGCAATATCCCAAAATACATTTGATACTTGAGCAAAAACTTCTGCGTGCTAGGTCGCAAGAAGGTGAGTACTCTGTAGCCATCTAGAGGAGGTATCGGGATCATATTAAACACTGCTAGTGCCACATTTAGCCAACCAAACAACATCCAAAACTGGACAATAATGTCTCCACCAGCTAGCGCATTGTCCAATCCTGTGAGGAGGATGTAGATATGCATGATGATCGTCCCAGCAAAAGCCAAGATGATATTAGAAATTGGTCACGCGATCGCTACGAGCAATTCGTCTCTGATGGGATTTTTGTAATAACTAGGATTTACAATTACTGGTCTTCATCGACCAAAACCAATAACAAAAATAAGCAAAAAACCGATAGGATCGATATGGACGAGTGGATTTGGCGTGAGTCTTCATTGGAGCTTCGGCGTCGGGTCACCGAGCTTGACGCTAGTCCAAGCATGTGCAAATTCGTGTATACTGATAGAGATCACAAAAGTGATCGCCAAAAATATCATCGTCTGTATATCCATACCTCATAGCATTTATTTTAGAGATCTTTGATAAAAGTTGCAAAGTTATTTCGTTGGAGTAATCTGTCCCAATCAATAGTTACATGACCAAATCATTGTATATCTGGAATATAGTCTTTTCTCCAACCAAATACATACATTCTCTCTGGAAACGGTGATTGTTTGATAGAATCGTTGAGCTGATATGTCTCGAGCTGTTTTCACAAAATCACCAATGGATAGCTTTCAGCATAGATACGATCTATACTTGTTTTGATGATTTGTTGTCTATCATATGAGGCTGTAAAGTACTCACTTAGCAAGGACGCGAGATCTTCGTCTAGATATTTTGTAGGATTGATAAATGCTACATCAGAAGTAAAAATATTGGATAAGTCTTTTCTGAGTCACATGTTGATTGTTCTAAGTACCATATCGTACTCTCCAGATACTATTTTTCATTCCATCTCGTCCACATCAGTATATCACTCAAAATTTATGATTCATCACAAATTATTATTTTTTAGATATGCATCCAAATTTTTGACGATACTTGTATTGATGGTATCTTCAAAATAGATCATATCTAATGTTTCAAGATCTGATGTATCTACAACTTTTTCTTCTACGGCGACTACTTCTAATTCCTTATTAGGGTTTAGATATTCTATGATTATATCAAAACTATCTACTAATTCACTATCGATATATCACTTGATGGAGTATGTGTTTTTTCATTGAATTATATTTCACAGAATTGGACTTATATTATAACTAGCTGACTGATTTAGTGAGCTATATGATTTTGGAAAATATTCACCACCATTATTTTGTGTCACAGAGACCTCATCGTATCAGACTTCAAAACTTATATTCAAAACCTTTCTTTGTGTAATTGGTTCATTGATAGCATATGTTTTTGGTATCAGATAGTCATCTCACAAGAGAATAGATGAAGGAAGACCACTATCGTCTTCTCACTCAGCACTATCTATCTCTACTATTGGATTGTTTTGTTTATCTATCAATCTTGGTATTTCTTCTATATTTATATCTTGTGCAATATTATCAAACAAAAAATTATCTTCTATGAGTAGAGGATGTCACTGTATCGCTTTATTTATAATACCAATAAGAGAAGATCTTAGTTTTGTGGATGAATTTTTTTGTGTATTGATAAATACCATGCTAAATTTATTGGTAATATATTGCTGGATTCAAAATCAATCTAATGAATTTTGTGTCAAAGCAATATCAATATCTGCAGCATCAGTACCAATGTATGTGCTCAATTCTTGATATCCAGAAAAATACTTTACTTGATAAAATTTAATACTTGTTTCATCACATAGTGAAAGATCAAAAATTGCACTATTGACGTCATTTTGTCAGGCTTGAAGCTTAGCACATCAGCTAGAGACCGGATTTTGAGCAAATACTGTGGTATAAAAATCGTATTCTTGATTTGCTAATATATGTTCAGGTAATACAAAATTTGTAAAAAATATCATATTATCGATACTCGCATCCAAAAAAGAGAATATCAGTTGCGTTCCATCTACCTGGATATTGATATTTTTGTAATTAGTAAATTGAGGTAAATTTCGAGCATTTTCTTTTAGTAATGTGCTGTAGGTAAAGAATACGTCTTCTACTGTCAATGGTTCTCCATCTGACCATACGGTATTTGGTGGCACACTGAGTGTAAACACTTTGTAATCATCTGTATAAATATCACACAAAACATTTTCATAACCAATGTTGGTTCAACTAAAAACAGGTTTTGCACAACCGTCAAACAAGAAATTTTGATATAATTTGTTGGTATCTTCGGTAGTAGTATATGGCAGAAAACTGATCTGATCAGTAGTTGCTTCCACAAATGTGCCTCACTTACTACCATCTCCTGCAGCAGAAGCATACACATAGAAAACATGCATACCCAAAATAGCTCGTAATCATACAAGTCAGCCGTAGATATATTTTCTTATCTTATTTTCAGAGACAATGTCTTTCTCTAGAGTGTTTGGAGTAGTTGATGATTCCATCTTAATATTACTAATATATCTAAATGTAAGTGAGTCAATTAATTGAAAGAGATGAGTGCATTAGCGCTCAAATATTGGATCACATACTCACTAAAGTTTCCAATATTTTAGTATGTCAAAAACTAAAAAAATGAGCTGCACAGGACATGACTCATTTTTTTTGATCCTATATTGTTAGGAATTGGTGTAAGGCAATACTATGCTTGATATCACAAAAATGACACTCGTCACGATAGCAACTTTTTTTAAGGTTGATTCGATAGATTTTTTGGATCCATAGTCTCATCAACCAGAACCAAATCAAGCAATACCAGCTCATAATCATCATTTTGGGCTCATCATGAGGACAGACCCCACAAATAAAACTCAAGAAATGATCAATAGTGTAATAAGTAGAGTGCGCATATACATAAAGTAAATCATAAAATAGTGTGAGTAGGATAGGAATCTCAACCTAGTTTGCAATGTTTTTCGTAGCTTTTTGTGATTACTATTAGTTTTATCTTTTTTGATACGCATCAGTGCTGCAGCTGACTAGTTACTCAAATCTTTGAAGAAGATTGCTTAGTAGCTCGCTTCGTGTGAAAAAGGATCCAAGTATAGTAAATAAATTTTAAATTTTAATGTATTTACTACGTAGTCTATCGCCGTAAACATCAATTAAACAAAAGGTTTATTGAAAACGAGAGTATCAAAAATATCATTCAGTTTTATATGCGATATACTATAATGTGCATATGAAGATGAGGCAAAACGTTTTTGAACGTGCCCCGTAGTTCAATTTTAAGATTTTGTTTTAGTTTAGCGCTAATGCTTTCAGTTCTTTCAATCAGAGAACTCACTTGCTTTTCAATACACTAGTATTGGCTATGATTGATTTAGCTTTGTACATAGTTACACTACAGATCTCTCATCAGATAATACTCCTTAGGGAGAGGAAAGTCCTAGCATCAATACATACAATACAAATAACTAACGGTTATTGGATTCTCGTATGAGACAAAGGAAAGGTGCCACAGAGACAATACTAACAATATATGTATATTGTGAAAGGTGAAAAGAGTGGATTCTCATTTAGGTGAGATACCATGCCTGAGTACAATTGATGATTGTGCCAGTGGTAAACCCTTGTAGATGCAAGCTTATCTCACGTTTGTGGGAATAGTGCTAGATACCTGTCGCAACAGGTCGAGAGAAATATTATCAGATATATATTTTGGCTCAGCTAAGAATATATATTACAGAACTAGGCTTATGATGAGAGCCTTTTTTTATACATATAAATTTTTACTTGTACAATAATACATCTATATATTTTTTTATGTAAATTGTAATTATACACATATTATACAATAAATTGCTAAATATTTGCTCATTCACTATAGTGATAGAACTATTTTAGCAAAAAAATAAAAATGAAAAAAAATATATTTGCTGTTATTGGTTCCGAATTACTTGATTTTTTTATAGTAGTGCTTGCAGTAGCAATATTATGAATGCTTTTTTTATACAATAAGGCTATATTTATTTGGGCAGACGATATGTTTGCTATTAATCAAGACTACGAAAGTGTAAATTTATTGGCTGTGCAAGGAGTTTTTTCTCAGGACAATCAATGATCCAAAATAGATGCAAACTTTCTTGATACCAATGATCTTGATGCAATATTTGCCGAATTGACTACTAATACAAATTCACTCCCAGAGTTAAGAATGCATGATTATTTGGCAGACAAGATCAATCATTATGATTTTGCTTTCAATGATTTGCCACCCGGCAGGAGATTGGTCGCAAGTAGTATATGAGTAGATACTCCTATACAAGATGTGGAATATGCAAGTGATGAAAAACTTCAAAACGGTGATTTTGATGAAGAGCTCAGACAATGAATTGTAAAGTATCCTTTTACTAGTACTCCTGGAGAAGAAGGCAATTCACTCTTGTTTGGTCATAGTACGGTGAGTGCTCGAGAAGACAATAAAAATCCTTTTTGATATGTTTTTTATAAATTACCAAAAATGGAGCAGTGAGATGAGTTTCAAGTAATACGAGACGGTCAGCTATATACCTATCAGGTCCAAGAAAAATCTATCCAAGATCCAAAGGATGTATGAGAGGAAATAGAAAAATATGACCTAAAATGAAAACATCACCTTACCTTGATGGCGTGTTATCCACTGTTTTCTGATCTCAATAGAATATTGGTGAGAGCAGAGCTTGTACAAAATCCGTGATGAGTAATGTGAAATATTTTTTCAATAAGTTAGCCCATGAAGAAAATATTTTTTGGAATTGTTGTATATTGCAGTATAGTGAGTGTGTATGCACAGACTTGAGATTTTCAGGATTTTAAAATATCTACTGATAAGACTATACAAGAGATATACACCAATGAGGATTTTTTGCCTTTGATGGATATAGACAATGCGAAGCAATCTTTGGATCTACTTTCTAGGTCCTATGATGATATCACACAGAGTATAGATGAGATCAAGGAGAGGAGAGACTCTTTGGTAAATCATTCTCAAAAATCAAAACTTATCTTGGTGCGTACACTACAAGATATGGAATCTCATCAAGAAGAGATACTCTCATCACAAAGAGAGATTACCTTGATGTATAGCAAGATGAATAGCGGTGAAGCATCTATCCAGACTATACAACAAGACATCCAAGAGTTGCAATCTCACATCAGTAAGTATTCTCAGATGTTGTACAAAATTTCTAATGATTTTTATCTCTCAGATCAAGAATTAAGTAGTGTAAAATTATTGTCAAAATCAGAAAATTTTGCAAAAACGTTATGAGAGGAAGATCTTATGACCGTGTTGCATGAACAGCTCCAACAGTCATTCTGAAAAATTCAAAATATGTATACCATAAAACAAAGATCAATATTTGAACTTCAAAGTCTGATTGCTAGTTATACACAAACTGTGAAACAACATCAAAAAGATCTTCAAACACTCCAAGAACAAAAAGATCATATATCTGAGCTTGTAGAGTATCTTGATCAAGATAGTCAGTTTATCCAACAACAATATGAAGCTCTAGAATGATCCAAGCAAGAACTCACTGCACAGATGAATCGTGTAGAAAAAATCACAAACAGTGCAACACGCTTTATAGATCAAAATACTGAGGTGTGACAACTACTGATAGAGAGTGATAGTCCTGATGGGGCTACGTATTTTTCTCGACCACATCGTATCGTAGAAGAATTGCTGGATGCAGAGCAAGCTTGATATCCATCTGACCAGAGTTGAGTTGTTCTCTGAGCTCAGCAGTGACAAGAGATATATGCTCCAGCACCAGCTATAGTATACAAAACGCAACTTGACAAAAATATATGACTTCAGCGAGTGATTTTACTACACAAGTATGGGTATGTATCAATCATATCACCTATGTCCAAGATTTTTGTGGAGCCAGGCGATATTGTGCGTAGAGGTGATATCATATGACTAGCTTGAGGGGCACCTGGTACTATATGATCAGGTCTGGAGAGCACTACTCCTCATACTTTATTTCAAATCCACAAAAACGCTAAACCCATCGAGCCTGAACTAGTATTAGATATGAGTATTTTTGTGGGTGCAGAGCAGGTAGATTCTTTGTATCAACTAAAATGGAAACAAGATTACCTCAGTAGAAATATAGATCTCTCTGACCTACCAGATCTACCGTGAGATACCGTACGGGAGAGAAAAAATTATTTTCTTAGCAAATCTGGGGCTGGTAGATTTTCTGATCCAAGCATACGACTCCAAGCATCAGAAGAAACAGGCATAGATCCAGTGTTTGGTGTATGTATATGAGCGGCAGAGACAAGTTATAGAAATTTTAAATCTGGAAATAATATAGGAAATGTTTGAAATGACGATAGTGGCAATACTAGAATATTTGCCTCTCCAGTAGATGGGGTAAAAGCAGTATTTAATACATTGAATAATAGCTATCTAGGTGAGTATACTACGATGGATCAGCTCTCTAGATACGGCAATAAGGATTCATATATCTATGCATCAGACCCCATCAATCGACAAAAAAACATCATGAGATGCCTCAGTATGATTTACGAACAACACGTACCAGAAAAATACTTTTTTCGTACTGTCAATTAAAAAAGCATAAAGTGTGCGAAAATTTGACAAAAAATAAGCTTATCCGTAAAATATGAATGTTTACCAAATAGGTATATACGCTTTTACTCTTTATATACAACAATGTTGAAGAAACTTTTTGCAGGATTTGTTACTACTATCTGTGGGCTATCGCTCATCGGTATGACCTCTGCACAGTGGGGTGTAGGACAACAAAACTCTTTTACTGACTCTACTGTATGAGGCAACACTCAAAATGTAAATGTTATCGGTGCAGGTACAGGTCAGCAAGATTCGTTTGGTAATGTCGTAAGATGATTTATCAACTGGGTACTTGGTATTATGGCGCTTATCGCTCTTGTGATTCTCCTACGATGAGGATTTCAGATGGTGACTGCAGCCGGCAATGAAGACAAGTACAAAGCAGGATTTACTATCTTGAAGCAAGCAGCTTTGGGTCTAGCATTGATTGGTGTAGCTTGGTTCATTATATCTCTTATCTTCTTTGTGATCGAGATTGCAGGTAGATGAGGTGAGAACTCTGGAGGTAACACTCTCTCTCAATAAAGCATTTTGAATTCTTACATCTATTCTTATGATACATATTTTGAAAAGATGTTTTGCAAGACTGATTCTAGCGATGCTAGGATCAGTTTTTGTTGCATCTAGTAGCGGTTTTGCTGCTATAGATATCACCAAGAGTCCCTTTACCAATCCAGAACTATCTGGACCTGTAGATGAAATCAACTTGGTAGGAACTGACAAATGACAAGAAGACTCATTGGCAAATGTCATCAATTGATTTGTCAATCGAGTGTTGGGAATTATGGCATTGATTGCTTTGATCGTAGTATTGTGGTGATGATTTAGGATGGTGACTGCAGCAGGCAACGAAGATCAGTATAAGTCAGGATTTACTATCCTAAAACAAGCCGCTATAGGTCTAGTGCTTATAGGACTAGCTTGGTTTATAGTGAGTGGTATTTTGCGACTCATCAATCTCTCGGCTGTGTGAGCAAAAGATACCGGCTGAAGTACTATTGTATGATATGATACAAACACTTTCGATTCTTTGATCTAAATCGATGAGATATATACTGTGCGTGATAGCAACCATTTTTGTGACTCCTATATATGCTGTAGAGATACCTACAGATGGTTTTGGTAGTACCAAGTATCTCACTGATGAAGACACCAAACTCAATATCGTATGAGTAGAGGAGGATGTGTGAGCAATTGGTGATGGCCTAGTTGTAGCTATCCAAAATGGCCTCAATCTTTTTTTGGCATTTATGTGAGTGATTGCATTGATCGTACTGATCATATGAGGTATCAAGATAATGACTGCAGGAGGCAACGAAGATGGCTATGCTAGTGGATGGAAATATGTAAAAAATGCAGCTATCGGTCTTGCAATCATCTGATTATCTCGATTTGTGATATCAGCTATATTTCGACTTGTGGGTACAGCTACTGGAGTATAACATCATCAAAAAATACAAAAATGTGTACAAATCGCGTCCATAAAAACCACCTGTTTTTATATAAAACAATTGGGTGGTTTTTTTTATTATTTTTGCTATGATTGAAGTTGCGATTATAGTAAATAAAAGTGAAATTTAGGAAGTATGAATTGAGCGAAGCGGTATTCATGGTGACTAAATAAAGCGAATTTACTACGTAGTCAATAGATATTTAAATTACTAATTTTATAATCTATTGACTATATTT
>Ga0114957_1005150_pt1 | contig 10928 bp, 5 predicted proteins | sample BantaG_FD_87175 | JGI IMG/M metagenome (GOLD analysis project Ga0114957, IMG submission 87175) | Marine algal microbial communities from Bantry Bay, Ireland - BantryBay_4 metaG | ecosystem: Host-associated > Algae > Red algae > Unclassified | place: Bantry Bay, Ireland | collected 2014-11-21 | reverse complement strand
TCAAACAGTTGTGAGCTCTTAACGCCAAAATATAACCCTAATGACTAAACCAGCTAAGGCCAATTAAACTAATTTAAAAGAATACCTTTTTAAAAAATCACCATTTTACTAGTAAACTGAATCAATTAAGTAATTGGTGTGTTTACTTCTGAACAGCCCTAAAGAAAAAGAGGCTACCGAAAGGCAGCCTCTTATATAATTCAAAAAGATAAGGATCAAATTACTTTGACCACATTTTAATATTGTCATTGTTCATTTTAATATAATCATCATTACCAGCTTTTGTAGCTAACTCCAATGAAGTTTTAGCTGCAGCGATAGCTTCTTTCTTTTTACCCATTTTCGCGAGTAATTCAGACATTCTCTTTACTTGCCAGAATTTCTTATCTGGTCCATCAGTTGCCTTTTTCATCCAAGTTAATGCTTGATCTAGATCTTTATCAGCCGTGAAGTAGTATGATGCAGCATTATAGTAATCAGCAGCACTTGGTCCAGCCATTACTTTTTCGATGTTTGCCATTACAGCTTTATCAGAACTAGTTGATATCTTGACAGGCACGACAGTCTTAGCCCATGCAATATTCATTATAGCTCCATCTGATTTTAAGTTATCTATAGAAATAGTAAATGTTTCTTTCATGTCTGCACTCTTCTTAGGAGAAACAGTTACAGCTAATGCTGGTGTAGCTTCTTTATAAGAACTCCAACTTGAGCTAGCATAAGTATAAAAATGTACAGCCCAACTTTTGGCTCCAGGCAATGTCAAAACACCATATTTTCCAGCCTTAAGTTCTTTCCCTTCGATCATTACATCATCAGAGAAAGTCACTTTAGTTACAGAGTTAGCTCCAGTTCTCCATATCTTATCATTTGGAACCAGTGCATCTGCACCGAAGATAGTCCTTCCTTTTGCACTAGGTCTAGAATACTCAACTGTTATATCAGTTAGTCCAACAGTCTGCATAGTAGTAGCCGAAGGAGAAGGTGCTGGTGTTTTGATTTGAGCTTGTGCTGATATTGTAAGCACAACAAAACATAATACTGCGAATAAATTTTTCATAATTGAATTGAAATTAAATGTTTAACTAATTTGATTTTAATAGATCATTTCGATCCGATAATGAAAACACATAAACAGATCAAAAGTTTTCCTTAAAAAAAAGAATTTATTTATTACATAAATGTCTTATGCGTAACTTAAAACATGTACGCTAGATTTCCTCCAACTTGGCCATTACAGTTGTCACAAAATAACGTTGTATATTTTAATTCAAATCTCAGGTGAGATATGCCTAATCCAGCACCTAAATTAAAACCAAGATTAGAATCCGAAAAACCATTGGAAGAACTTCTATATATTGTGGGACCCGCTAAAATATAAAGTGGATTCTCTTCTCCAAAATTGACTAAATCATACGTTGCATCGACGTCAAGACTCAAACTAGTAGTATTATCTACAAAATAATATGATAATTTTGGTTCTACGTCAAAATTATTAACTAAAGGCAAATCAGCACGCAACTGAGCACCTAGATTGTTTAGATAAGTGGCACCGACTCCAAAGTTTAATTGACTAAAGGCTGTTGTTGCAAGAAACGAAAAGCATAGTAATGTAATAATTGTTTTTTTCATAAGTGGAAAGTTTTACTATTAATTAATTTGTTAATATTTTTTGAATTTCTAGTTGCGTCAAAGATCTATAATTTCCCGGCTTTACATCTTTAAATGTTAAAGATTTTATTTTAAATCTAATCAATCTTAAACAGGGAAAGCCAACTGCTGCACACATTTTTCTAATTTGTCTATTTTTTCCTTCTATGATAGTTATCTCTATCCATTGAGTTGGAATATTCTTACGTTCCCGTATCGGTGGTTTCCTTATTTCTACATCTAGACTATCTAATATACTTACTTTACATGGCTTTGTTCGGTATAAACCTGATTTAAGTTTTATTTCAACTCCTCTTTCTAATTTTTCCATAGCCACTGAATCTATTGAACCTTCTACTTGAACCCAGTATGATTTTTTATTTTTTTCATCGGGATCTAATAGTTTGGTCTTAAACTTATTATCATTAGTAAGTAAAAGTAAGCCTTCGCTGTCTTTATCCAAACGACCAACAGGGTAGACATCTTTTTCGACAGATACGTAATCCTGTAAAGTAATATGCTGAGGCAACTCTTTAGTGAATTGACTCAGCACATTATATGGTTTGTTAAATATGTAATATTTCATTTTATGTTTTGCTAAAACAACGTAGACTTACAAATTTACAAAAAAGTGGAAGAGATCTTAGTGATTGGCTTGACTACTTATGATATTGACGACTGTTGAATCTGTTTTCAAAATAATAAAAGCACTCTTTCAATCTGATTGTGTTTAATTAGCTAGACTAAGTATAAGTATACGTATACTGAAAGGCTGACGACTTATAAAATGAAAAGGCTGTATTCTGATTTCATATCAGAATACAGCCTTTTTACTTTTGAACCTATAGATATCTTAGAAAGTTGCTATCTCTAGATATTTTATAGTCTATAATTTATATCTTATTCCAACCTTCCAAATTGGATCTCTTCGATAATACGACGTTAAATTCTGAGGATCGTCTCCAATATATCTACGAACATCCACGCCGGTAAGGTTATTTACACCGATATTGGCACTTAATTTTTTTGAAGCCTTGTATCTTATACTGAAACCAAGAGTGGTGAATCCATTGGTATAATGTGCCTCATCTGCACGTGTAGAACCAATACCTCCCAAATTACTCAGATAATTACTTCTATAGGCAGCCGTAAACCTAAAAGAAAGACCATGTTTCTCATAATACAAAACACCATTCATATTGTGTTTGGAACTCCCAGGGAAACCATTGGTTGCATCTCCAACAGCACCGTCAAAACTACTTCCAACTAAAGCGTAATTTGCCTTCAAACCAAATCCTTGTGCAAAACCAGGTAAGAACGTAAAGTGTTGATTGAACCCTAATTCAAAACCATAAAGTTGAGCATTTGTAATATTTATGGGTGTGGTGATATCAAATAATAAATTTTCTTGCCCTGCCGGTAACGCGATACCTAATGCTTCTTCTCCAGGGTAAGGTTGATTTACTAAAGTTTGGCGTCCTATGTAATTCTTAAGGTCTTTATAAAAGAAACTTGCTCTGAATTGACCTCCATTTTTAACATAATACTCAAACGTATTATCGTACATCCATGCTGTATAAGGTTCTAAATTGGGATTTCCAGACCTAATAGTTCCTCTGTATGTGCTCTCGTTTAGTCCTGGAATATATCCAGGGGAATTGGGATCAAATATTTCAGATGTTGGATCTAAATATGTGATTTCATTGCTTGGAACCATATCTCTAAACCTTGGTCTTGAAGCTCCTTTAGCAATACTAAAACGATACTGGAAATTTTTTCTTATTTTAAAATTGGCATTAAAACTTGGTAATACATCCCATCTAGAATTATTTACTTCATGATAAAAAGCTTCATTTACAGTAGAATTAACATCTCCAATCGGCTCATATTGCTCTACTCCTGTAAATCCTCTTGATTGATTGGTTGTGTTAATTGCTCTTACACCAAAATTTAAATATACTGGCACATTAAATAATTTTACATTGGTTTCAACCTGTGCATAAGAAGAATGGCTTGTTTCTTTAGCGCCATAGGATCTTGCAGATGACAATACTAAATTATCATCTTCAGATATTACCTCCCCTAAAGGTGTACTAAAATCGAATACGCTACCACCATCTAAGGCAGAGAACTCTGGCGTCAAATCTAAGATAGCTTGACCTGGTGTACTTATCCATTGAGATAAGCCAATGTCTCCATACAAGAACCCATTATCGGTTAAGTTATTTTCTTCTAATCGAAGTGCCAAAAATGCAGCTTCTTGCTCTTCTGTATACCCACCAAAATTGTTGGTATTTGCTCCTGCTTCTCTTGTTTCAAAATCAGTAGTTGCGTATCTTGTGCCAATAGTAAGTTTCGTTTTTTTATTTAACTTATAATCTAAGTCTATTCTTCCAGCATAGTTTTCTCCTTTAGTTCTAATATGTCTAATTACAGTATTGTTTAGCCCAAATGCAGCTGGATCAAAAGCTTCAATGGGTAATCCATATAAAGGACGTTCTCCCCGAATATCAAAACTAAAACTGCTATTATCATAATCTCTCCCATCCAATCTACTGGTTCCAATATTATTTAAATTTTGAAAGAAATCTAAGTTGGAATAAGAAAGATCAATATTAACTGTCAATTTATTAGAGGCTTTATATTTTGTATTTAGTCCTAAAATATTATTGGTAGTATAGTTGTCATAAAAGGTATTACGATTTTGAATATTCACTCTAGATTTACTCGCTCCAGCAGCATCTAGATATAACAAATTGTTTCCATTAAATTCAAGGCTTCCTGGACTAAAGAAATTATTGTCCGATTGACCCAACAAACCATTGTTTCCTCCTGGAGCCATTGATACTTGAAAAAATTGTCTGTCGGAGTAATTTTTTACTTCCGTTAGGTTGTAATCAAATAAAAATTCTAGTTTTTCGGTTGCTTTAAATTGGATGGCCGTGGCTACTCCAATATGACGTCTATTGTCATTTATATAGCTCTTATTATGAGTTGCAGAAACCAAGATATCTTCATAAAGTTGATCTCCATCAGCTGTATTAAATATCCCATCATTATTGGTATCTTCTCTAAAATCTAACAATCTATACCCTCTAAGTGCAGATTCTTGGCGGAAAAATTTTTCATCCGCATATAAAACTGAAACTGCAGCTCCAATTTTATCATTAATCTTACCACCAAAAACAGCGGATGCTCTAGGATTAAGAGTGAATTCTCCCAATGCTGAATTACTGGATCCTCGTGCATTGATACTTGCAAAATAGTTTTTGCCATTTTTAAATCGGTAATTTAATGGTCTTATTGTTTGAAAATCTACAGTTCCACCAATATCCGTAGCAATTTCTTTTGCTTGTGAAGTTTTATGAATTCTGGCACCAGAAATAATTTCGGTAGGTATCATATTCATGTTAAATTTGCGCATATCTGACCTCCCTTCACTTCCTGCAGAAATAGGAGTACGGCCATTCATCGTAACTCTAACAAATTGAGGTCCGATTCCTCTAATAGAAACTCTATCACCCGATACGCCATCTACATTCCTTTCTATTTGTACGCCAGCTACTCTTTGCAAAGCATCTGCAACATTATCGTCAGAAAAACTTCCAATATCTACTGGAGTGATCGCTTCTATAACTGTATTAGCATTACGAGTTATGGACACTTCACGTAATTGTGCGCCTCTAATACCCGTTACAATAACTTCATCTAAAGTATTAATATCTACCACCATTTGTACATCAATAGTTGGCTTGTTTGCTACAATTTCATTATCTATATAACCCGTATAAGAAAACACTAGTATAGCGTTAGGTTTATTTAGGTCTAAAGTGTAAATACCATCCAGATCTGTTGTAGTCCCATTATTTGATCCCTTCTCAACTATGGTCACCCCGATTAATGTTTCGCCAAGTTCGTCAATAACTGAACCTGATACGGTATTCGATTGAGCGCACAATAACGTGCTCTGAATGATTAAGAATAATATGCATAAATTCTTTGTAAAAATACTCTTCATGAGTTGTTGTTTAATTATAAAAGTTGTAGAAGTTGCTCAAGAACTCCAAAATGCTTTTGATGTTATTTTTGTTATTGATATTTCAATCATATTCTTCTAGTTCAATTTTAAAAACTAGAATGTTTTGTCCCTGCAAATTTTTAGGACAGCTAATCGATAATGATTCTGAATCACGTGACCATTTAGGACACTCTTTGTTGCCGAGCAGTGTAATGTTTTTAATTTTTTCGTTTAATAATCCTCCCTTTTTTAAGGTCGTAATATGAACTTTGTCTGTGGGTTTAGCTAATATAAATGCAAATAGCGTATTTTTTTTCTGTGTAAACCTAATATCTTTTTCGGAATATTCTCTCAGATTTTCACCCCCTCTTTTTGACAATATTTCCAATGGGCCTTCGCCATAAATACGCCAAGGTCTTGTGTTATAAATACCTTCTGCATTGACTCTGACCCAATCCCCAAAATCTTTTAATACAGCTGCTTGATTTTCAGGTAGAGTGCCGTCTCCTTTGAGTGCCAGATTAATCATTACAACACCATTTTTACTGATAGCATCAACTGCATTACCAATTAAAACTGATGTTGACATCTTCGTAAATGCATTTTTTCTATAAAACCAATTTCCAGAAAGATCCGTCGCCCACATCCAAGGATGTTCCTGTATTTTACCAAACATCCCGCGCTCTAAATTATAGGTAAATGCGGCTTTGTTTTGTTTTGGATTTTTAAACGAGAGTACCGTCGTTTGTTTACCATCATTTTCTTTTAAATCTCGATTGATATATTCTGAAAATAATTTGATTCCAAGACCTTTGCCTTTGTCTTCCCCGATCAGCGGATAAGGCGAATCATTATTAAACATATCGGGGTCGTATTTTTCAATCAGTTCCCAACAGCGCTGATACCAATGCTCATTCCAACTGTCTTGGATACTAAAATTTTTAGGATCATAATCCATATTAAAAAGCTTCCATTCAGCAGTACCTTCTGTTTGATAAGTTCGAGCACCGTTAAAAAATCCAGGGGACCAATAAAGGTGAGTAGAGACACCAAATTTCAAACCATGCTTGTGTGCAGCATCTTTCCACTCTTGCAATATATCCCTTTTTGGACCCATATCCACAGCATTCCATGGGAACGAAGAATTATACATGTCGAAATTGTCATGATGTGTCGCTACGGGCATGATGAATCGAGCACCACATTCTTTAGCGAATTTTACTATTCCATCTGCATCAAAATTTTTAGCTTTAAAATCTTTAATGAAATTTTCGTATCCGAATTCTTGTAGAGGCCCATTATTTTCGATATGCCAGGCCTTTAATCGATCAACAGCTTCAGTAACTCTTTCATTTTTTGCTGGCGGTTGTAAATTTTCACTACCGTACATCCATCTTCCATAATGTGAACCGTCCCTTGGTCTATTTTCGTCGATAGCTGATGAAACTCCCCAGTGCATCCACACACCAATTTTTCCGTTTTGAAACCATTCAGGGATTTGATAGTTTTCTGCCATTGATTCCCAATTAGGATCGATTTTTTTTTGTATTTTTTGAGAATCCGCAACAGTTGGGATGAACAATTCATACTGCTTATCTGCAAACCCTAAAAGTTTGATTTCTTGCAATTGTCCATCATAGGGTAGTTTCGAAAAATAATACTGGTTGCATGTTACAATTGTCTGTCCGTCGTTCGACTTCATAAAGAATAAAGGATAACTATTTGCGTACGGCTGTGCTTGTAAGGTCAATGTGCCTTCTGAAGAATCGCTTGAAGTGATCTCCAATGTTCCACTGTTGTCTGACAATTGATAATGTACTTTGGATACCTCTTTCTTGCTAGAAATATAAGTATTCTCGATAACCAAGTCATTTAATTTATTTTCTATAATTGTATTTTTGACTTCTTCTGTGTTTGCACCAACTACATAGAAATATCGAAATTGAGCGGATTTGCCAAAACTAATCGGGTTGTCATTAAACTTACGAGTAATTGCAAAAACATTGTAATCTCGTGGATTGTTTTCGATTCGTTGTCCCGCATGTCCGTAGCGGAAAATCCCTTTGTTATTTGCTTTGTCCTGACCGAAAACCATTCCGAAGGCAGGGCCTTTTCCATCTTTATCGCCAGAATATATCATCCAACCATTTGTATTTGATAGGAAGTCATGAGAATTATCACCGAAACGATCAATTTTTTCAGTGTAGCTGCCGTCCGGATTAGAAACAAAGAAATGTTCTAAGGATGAAATACGAACACCTCCCCATGGCATATTGATGTGGTTGATATTGTCATTTCCAAAATTATAAATCATCCCATCGACTTGAATGATTCCATTGCTAAGATTAGTATAGGTAGTATAGTAAAGTATATCAGAGGTGAAATTCGCCGTTATATTATCACTAGTATGTGCTTGCTGCCCCCAATTAACTACAGAATAAGATTGCTTTTTTTTGTCGTGAAAGTCGGCTAGTAAAGGTGAATAAAAAGGAGTTTTTTGTTTTTCGGTTCTTAAATATACTCCTGCTTGATGGATGAAATATTTTTCATTATTTTTTGGATCGTTTTTTTTGGTATCAACAGCTACCATTTGCCATACTTCGTCAATCCATGGTGCAGCGGCATAGACAACAGTGTTGCCGACAAGAAGGGGTTTATGCCATTGCGGAGGAATTGATTCTCCAAAAGCACTGCGAAGGGAATAAATTTGACCACCTTTACCAATGCGTAAATTGTAAGATTTCGTTAAGTCGGTTGGGTGTTGATATTTCATTTCTGCTTGAAATACAATGGAATCAGAAAATACTTCTGAAATCGCCCAAGTAGATAGATTTGGGCTGTATTCTTTTGTGAAAGAATAATTGTTATCATTTGACGCAGCTAGCTCATTTATAGCAAAAACCGAGGTGAGTAAACTATCTGCATCTTGTGCAAATAGAATAGGGGAGGCAAAAAGACCAAGAAGATAAAATAAGTTTTTTAATATAGTCATTAATTATTTTTTAATCAACGCACGATTCTAATGTGACCGTTGATTTTGCTGTTGTTGTATTAAGAAAGAATTTTTTTATTTAAAGATCGCCCTTCAAATAGTGCATTAGTTAATTACTATTATCTCACAACTGTAATATTACCGACGACAGTCTCCTTTGTATCATTGATAAATACTTCTATTATATATACAAATACTCCTGGATCAACAAGTTGACCATTAATAGTTCCATCCCATCCGCATGATGTGTCACAAGCAGGTTGATTTTTTGATTCAAATACTATTTCTCCCCATCTGTCGAAAATTCGCATACTTATAACTGCGTCAACACTATTGTTATTAACATAGAATACATTATTATTACTTTTACTATGAGGTGAAAATATATTAGGCAGTACTAAATCTTCACTACAATCAGGTGCAAGACTCTCTGCTATTATTACGCAATCATTTAGCGTCAAAGTAATAGTCAATGTTTCACCTTCTGGAATATTAGCAATAGTAAAAGTACCGTCTGTATTATCTGTTACATCTCCATTAGAAACTTCGATGTCTGTTGCATTCGTTTGAATAGTCACGAAGTAGCCTTCTAAATCTTGTTGGCAGTTTTTTTCAATTTCTACAAAAGTAGGAAGGGGATTGATTGTTAAATCTACTTTGTCAATTGAATAATCACAAGGACCCATTCCATCTGGATCTTCAGTGGTTGCAGTAAGCGTTACAGTTCCAATTATTACATCAGTAACTCCTGGTTTATAGATTGGAGTCAATGAATTTACATCATTGAAAGTGCCATCTCCTGAACTTGTCCATATAAGCATCGTTGCAGAGCCGCTAAGGATCGCATTCAAGTCCAAAGTCTCATCTTCGCAGATCGCTTGCACATCATCTATAGAAACCATCGCAGGATCCAAGCAGGCACAATACGTAACTGTAATATCTATTGTCGTTGACGTCGCACACTCTCCAAAATCAGGAGTAAAATTATAGGTGATCGTTCCCGCAGTTGTAGTAACTATTGATCCGTCCCAGGTTCCCATTATTCCATTCATGGAAGTGAGTGGCAAAATATCTGGAATTTCATCAATACAGTATGTACCTAACTGCATAAACATAGGTGTAACAAGTGCGTTGATGGTTAATACAATAGTTGCATCATCTGCCTCACATGGATCTGTTCCATCTGGATCATCTGTAAGAACCATTAAGCTTACTGATCCATTGATTATATCTGTTGCCCCAGGTGTATAGACTGGGGTCAATGACATATCGTCATCAAACATTCCATCTCCTGTTGTAGTCCATGTCACCATTGTTGCATCTCCACCTATAACCGCGGAAAGATCCAATGTCTCATTTTCACAAATTGGCATAATCGCATCGATCATTACCGTTGGTGGATTGGCACAATCACAAACTTCAACTTCGATATCCATCGTCGCAGGTGTAGCACATTCCCCAAAATCAGGAGTAAAGTTATAGGTGACTATTCCAGCCGTTGTAGTAACTATCGGTCCGTCCCAGCTTCCTATGATTCCATTCATGGAAGTGATTGGCAAAACATCAGGAACTTCATTTTCGCAATAAGTACCTAACTGAGTAAACATAGGTGTAACAAGCGCATTGATTGTTAATATAATAGTTGCATCATCTGCCTCACATGGATCTGTTCCATCCGGATCATCTGTAAGAACCATTAGTGTTACTGTTCCATTAAGAATATCTATTGCTCCAGGTGTATACACTGGCGTCAATGACATATCATCATCAAACATTCCGTCCCCTGATGTTGTCCATGTCACCATTGTTGCATTTCCTCCTAGGACTGCCGATAAATCTAAGGTTTCGTTTTCACAGATCGGTGAAATCATATCAACTGTTACTGAGGGAGGGTTGGCACAATCACAAACTTCAACTTCGATATCCATTGTCGTAGGTGTAGCACATTCCCCAAAATCAGGAGTAAAGTTATAGGTGACTATTCCAGCCGTTGTGGTAACTATTGGTCCGTCCCAGGTTCCTATGATTCCATTCAAGGAAGTGAACGGCAAAACATCTGGAGCTTCATTTTCGCAATAAGTAACTAACTGCATAAACATAGGTGTAACAAGCGCATTGATTGTTAATATAATAGTTGCATCATCTGCCTCACATGGATCTGTCCCATCTGGATCATCTGTAAGAACCATTAGGCTTACTGTTCCATTGGTTATGTCTGTTGCTCCAGGTGTATAAACTGGGGTCAATGACATATCATCATCAAATGTT
>Ga0114957_1005149_pt1 | contig 10930 bp, 5 predicted proteins | sample BantaG_FD_87175 | JGI IMG/M metagenome (GOLD analysis project Ga0114957, IMG submission 87175) | Marine algal microbial communities from Bantry Bay, Ireland - BantryBay_4 metaG | ecosystem: Host-associated > Algae > Red algae > Unclassified | place: Bantry Bay, Ireland | collected 2014-11-21 | reverse complement strand
AGCCGTGCGCACGTCGTTCGAAGTCAGTTGGGATGCGCTTGACGACGAGCAGAAGCAAATCTTTGCGTTGCTGACAGTATTTGAGGGACGTCCGTTTTCGGTGGATGCAATCGCTTATTTAGCGGATGGTGATCCGCTGGATGTGGAAAATCAGCTCTATACGCTTTCGTCGCTATCTCTGCTTGTTGATGGGGGCGATCAATACTTTCGACAACATCCGCTGCTGGCTGATTTTGCGTTGGAGCAGTTGGTGCAGGTGGATGAAGCATATGCGCGGATGGTGGATTATTATTTGAAGTTTGCCGAGGAGAAGCATGAGGCGTATGAGGCGTTAGAGCCGGAGTGGGGGAATTTGAATGCGGCGATTGAGGTGGCTCATCGGTTGGAGAGGTGGGAGCGGGTGGTTGCGTTTGCGGATTTTCTGGAGAAAACGTGGCAGACTCGGGGTCGATATAGTGATGCACGGAGTGCGTACAAGTTGGCTCATTCTGCTGCCGAACAGATTGATGAGGACGCTCTTCTTGCCCGCGTTTTGCTTAATTGGGGTGTGGCCTGCGTGGAACAGGGTGACTACCAAGAGGCGGACGGCTTACTCACGAAAAGTCTGCATCTTGCGTATGATTTGGAAGAAGGTGAGCCGATTGCTGATGCACAGTATCAGTTGGGCCGCGTTGCAATGGAGCGCGGTGAATACGAACGATCCAAAAAATCTCTAGATGAGTGTGAGGAAATTCGTCGCGAGATTGCAGAGCCGCTGAAATTGGCTGAAACATATTATATGCAAGGTTGGTGGTTCTACGAAAACGACCTTCAGCTTGATGAAGCCAAACGTTTGGGCTTGATTGCTCTCAAGATACAAAGAGCGTCGGGAGGTATTACAGAATCGATCCAAACACTACAGTTGCTCTCACAAGTAACCATTGAACAAGAAAACTATAAGGCAGCATCTGAGTATGCAAATGAGGCTGAGACTCTTTGCATCAAAACCCAAAATCAAGGTGAATTGACAATAGTTTACTATCTGCTTGCTCAGATTTCTTATCGACAGAAAAAATACTTCAGAGCGAAAGAGCAAGCAGATAGTGGTTTAGAAAATGCACGCATTCTGGGTCTCAGGAGAATTGAAGGTTTACTGTTAAATCAACTCTGTGTTATTCAGATAGAGCGAAAAGATTATCAACATGCATCACAACTAGCGCAGGAATCAATAGCGATTTTCGAAGATATCCAAGATAAGCTTGGGTATCTGTACGGTCTGCGTAATCTAGGCGATTCACTATATAAACTTAACAAAATTAAAGAAGCTAATGAAATATGGCTTCAGGCAAAGAGCTTGGCGTCTTTTATGAAGCAGGATTTTCTATTTCAAAAGTTAGTGGACCGCCTAGATCGGGGGCTATAGTCCTACCCCCCGCCAGTTCCATGCCCCGCTTTCGGACCAGCTGTAATCCAGCCCCCCAAATCATAGATCTGCAACCACGTTTCAGCATCAACCGTGACCGGATCCGTCCCTGATTTTTGAGCTAATGCAGCAGCATTGTCCCAGTTGCTTGGCCACTCATTTGGCAAGTTTAAATTACTGACCTTGTCATCATCAGCCAGTGTTTTGACCCGCTCCAGCCAATCCTCATCAAGGTTCTGACCGACAGGATCCAGGTCGTTATCTGAAACAGCTTCGGAGAGATTCGTTATCCGATCATTGAACTCAGTATATAGGCTATCATAGCCGCTGTCGCCATTCGTCCAACGTAGATTGGACGATAGTTGATCTGGTGGAATAATCGACAGGACCTGATCAACAACATCAAACGCAGCATAAAGCAGTGTTCGATCCGCAAAGGTCATTCGTTCAATCAGGTGAGCGTTCCACTGATCGCGCACGACATCCGCAAGCGAGTTAAGCCCCATCTTTTCAAGCACATATGCGTGAATCAGCGGGCGCAATGATGGAGTTGGATGTGTCTGGTCATGATGCAGGAACTCAGATCCAATTGTGGTAAGCTGCATCTCGATAAAGCTACGCGCCATGGCTGGTCCGCCAATCAAGCAGCCAACTACATCTGCAAAGATTTCTTCTGTCCAATGTCGCGCTGGGCTATTTGCGGCCAATTCTGCTAGTTTTGTATGAATCCGTTCATCATTCCCAGTTCTGCCGTTCCAATAGAGATGATGCGCAATTTCATGCGGGATCGCCAGCAGATCTTCTGTTACGCCAATGCCAAAATTCAGCCCAGTTGCAGTGATTGGAATGCCAACCATCGCGACTGGTGCGTAGGGGATCACACGCACATTCGCTGAGCGGCGGAAATATGTCAAGACCGTCTGCTGTGGCTCGTGCAGATAACCGCCAACCATCCGCAAAGCCGAGTATGCCAATTGATCGACTGATGTCAGCGTATTGCCAAACTTAGCGTTTCGAGCCAGCCCAAACACTTGAAATAGTTGGCTCATAAAGCGCTGCTCGGACGCACGTTGGATAACAACCGCATCTTCGGTGATCTGTTCCAACGTGTTATAGAGAATATGGTTCTGAATCGGGTATCCCGTGATAAATTCGGGCTGGGCAAAGTCAGGTGTGTCTGGAATGGGTTCAAGTTCAACAAATTTCTTTGTATAAAACCCATCATGGAAGAAGCGGAATTGTCCTGCGCCAAATTTTTGTAGCTGGCGAAGTAGTGTAAAGATGGTCTGTTCACGCCGCGCGCTATCTTCATTGTTGAATGCGTCGTAGCGGTCTTGGAGAATTGATATGTTGTTGTCGATGGCTTCCCAGCGACGGAGCCATAGGTTTTGTTGGTTTGTCATAGTTTTGGTTTGGGACTTCCTTTGAGTGGTTTACCTCTGTAAGATGTTGGTTACTAGAGGCAAACCTGTGATTTATTAATACGGGTGACTATTGGGAGGAGGGCAGTGGCGATGCCGACGGGAACGTGAGTCAGTCGGGTTACTCAAATGAAAGTAGGCACCACATGATGGGACAATGACTCCCCGTCTTCCTATACCTGGTGGCTTTGGTCCACCTAACGAAGGTTGAGGCTCACAAATGGGACACGGACCATCATAGATTCTTTCCAGCTCATCTTGCCAATCCTCTGCACCAGGAAGGAGACCAAATGACGCTCCATCAACAGTGAACCGGGTTAGAACACTGCTTTCCTCTGGCAAGGCAGGTGCCAAAGTGCCAAAATTCCGTACAGAACTATCTAGTACAGTAGGCTTACTAAGATTTACAAGATCGAAGAGAGAATCGAGATCATTTGCTATATTCAAAGCCATTCCAGTATCACGACCACTCAAGTTCTCAATCGTGTTCATTGCTCGTTTAAAGTCGTCATTTTCGTTAGCGGTGCCCACCAGATTGGTAGACAATTTTGCCAGTGGTTCTTTTATACCTGAAAACTCGCCAAAGCTCTGATCTGCAAAACCTGCCCAAGACGCAAGGACCTCACCTGTACGTGGTTGTTCAATAATCATTTGATGATCATGTTGCCATAATGCAACATCTTGTGTAGAAGTACCGGTCAAGTCCATGAAATTTTTGTCTGACACAGCTCGTAACTGGGATATAAAGCCGTTCCATTGAGGCGATGCAGCTAGCTCAGGAGTTACATTCTGGGTTAAAGAATCTATTGTTGCATCCAAGTCTAAACGGCTACCTATATCCGTGACGGCCCAATCCTCAACATGATCAGTATTGTACAGCTGTCCAAAATTGGTCTGATATTGGCTAAATATAGATTCATATACATCTTGCAGGGTAGTTTCACCGCCTGTGGTATCGCTGCAAAACTGCTCCACACCGTTCACGCTTACAAGCAGACAAACTTCAACGGCATTTTGTGTGGTTTGATTATCTAGAAGTTCAATGAGGTATGAATCAGCGTCTTGCATGTCGTCAAAAAATACTAGATCCGTGGTCGCTACTTCAATTAGTGGTTTATCGTTTAGAGCCTGTAGTTCAGATATATCACTTGAATCATTACCCCAGACTACGTGAATATCTCCATCTTGAAAAGCCTCATTTAGCTCACTCATCTCGTCAAAGTGTAAAAGTTTGATCTGTTCATAGTCTATAGGTTCATTTTTGGTATAATCTAGGTTCGGGCGTAACACAAGTTTTGTGTTATTTTTCCACTCATCAAGATCATACTTGTATGGACCTGTTCCAAAAAGATGTTCCTCATCGTTTTCTATAAAAATAGGAAGTTGGACTAGAATATTCAATAATGAATCAACTTGATTTTGATCATCGTCTGGATCAAAGTTAATTACTATAGTATAGTCGCCTTCTGTCTCAATTTCCTTAATATGAACACCGTAATCAGTTGACAAGACATTGCTTATTGGCTCAATCATGCTTTCTAACGACGCAATTACATTCTCTGCGTCAAGAGGTGTACCGTCATGAAATTTCATATTCTCACGTAGCTTAAATTTTAGATAACCTATATCCCTGTTGATTTCCATATCTTCTGCTATTGCTTCCTCGATAATGCCCCATCTATCTATCCGAACTAAAGGATCGTAAAGATTCCAAACTAAAAGATAAGCTGGTGTTCGCCATTCTAAATCGAGCGGATTCAATGAATCTATGGACGTCTCAGAAAACCCTATAGAGATCGTCCGTAGCTCACCACCAGCATCACTAGCTGGAACTGCTGCTACCTCTCCGGTCGGTCCGCAGGCTACCATCATCATGATGAGTAATAAAAAAGTCGGTATAGTTAGAATATTGAAGCTTCTTTTTTCTTTCATAACTTATTCTCCGTATAATTGCTCTGTTAAGTATTGATTGATATCGGCCCAATAGATTCGTACAGTTCCATCATTTCCAGCTGTAGAGACCTGTCCCCCGTGAAAGCTAATGCTATTGACGTTATCTAGATGCCCAGGCAAAACTCCACGCAATTTATAGATTTGCTTATCCAAATTTATGTTCCAAAGTTTAGCTAGACCATCACTACCTGCGGTGAGCATGATTTGCTGCTCACCAATCCAGCCAAAATTCGTTTCAAAAACAATACTATTAGGGTGAGCGTCGATTTGCATCATGGGTGTGGAACCTGATAGTGGCATAAACCGTGTTATGCCGTCAGAAGCAGAGGTCACGATATATCGATTATCATGACTGAACTTAACGTCATAAATAGAAACACCTCCTCCATGTTTAAACCTCATTATCGGATTTAGGTCATATCCATATACAATCGCGTAGCCATCCTCACCAACTGTGGTGATTAAGGAACCATCTTGGCTAAATGCTAGTCCAAAAATTGAACCATTATGCTCAGAACGATAGTTTACTTGCTGACCAGTAGTGGTATCCCAGAGGATGACGACACCATCACTACCAGCTGTTGCAATGATTTCGCCTGTGGGTGGTTTGAAACTAGCTGTATGAACCCAGCCCTCATGTCCCTTTAGTATCCGTTCCTCACCATTCTCTATTTCTATAATCTTTGACGTTCCGTCTCGACTAGCCGTGACCGCAAAGGTGCCGTTGTGATTAAACTGAATGTCGTTGACACGCTTTTCATGCTGAATTGTGTGAATAGGTTGGAAAGATTCTGTTTCTAAAATTTTCGCGCTCTTATCATCACTTGCTGTACCGAGGAAGCGTCCGTCTACGCTATACTGAACTGCCTCAATATATCCTTCATGCTCCACAACCGTTTTGAGTTCGCTAGTAGCGCCAATATTCCAAGTGCGAACTGTCTGATCCAATCCAATTGTTTTTAGCTGACTCCCGCAGGGCTGTGTGGGGGGCATCAAATAGGGGCTTTCAATGGGAAGAAATGCTGCTTGCGCAACCGTATCTTTATGACCTGCTAATGTTGCAACAATTTCGCCTCGGTCGAAAAGTTCAGTTACTGGAATCAAACTCCAGACGATTGTTGTAGTATCTGCACTAGATGTTGCCACGCAGCCACCATTTGGGCTATAAGTAATATGGAAGACTGAACTCTTGTGCGCATCAAACTGGTAAAGTTGTTCGATTTCAAAAGGTTCTGTCGTGTCCCATTTCGCACTATTCCATATGAAGATCTTGTTATCAACACCACCAGTCGCTAGTTGGCTTCCGTCAGGGCTAAATGTCACGTCTGTAATATAATCATTATGGTCATTCCATCTGCCAAGTTCTTCTTTCAAAAGGCCGTCCCAAACCATGATCCCGCCGTCTTTATTTCCTATAGCAATCAGTGATTGCTCTGGGTTTATCGCAAGATCGCTCGGTAAAAAACCCTCTTGCGATTGAATACTTATATTTTTGCCTTCTGGTACGGACCATAAGTTGATCGAATGATCGTCCCAACTTCCCGTTACTACGTATTCACTGTTTGGGCTAATAGCTAGAGCCGTAATTGGTTCACCGCTTTTATGAAATATCGATAATAGTCGCTCTTTTTTTTCTACATCCCAATTTTTCTCTATGTCCCAAATTGCAATCTCGCCATGTGCAGATCCCGCAATAAGCCAATAATTCTCATCAGTGCCAAATGACATGCGCGAAATTCCACCCTCTAAAAAATATGTTGAGAGAATTTCCCCGGTTTTTGCATCCCTAACTTCAATCTCTTGTTTCTCGTTTACCCAAGCGGTAAATCTGCTATCATAACTAAAGGTTGAGTGAGTGATACCTTCAATCTCATGCGTAATGATATCTGTCACACGAACAGAGTGCATCGCTAGCCGCAATGCATTTTCGGCTTCGACCGTATGAGCCTGTGTTAGGGCATCTTTAGCAAGTCTCACACCCTGTTCTGGATCGTGATCTAATGCTCTCTGTGATTCGGTTGCAAGACGGATCGATTCGGATTGAGCGCTTACAGCAGTTGCTGTCGCCGCCCCAGTCTGAATCTGTTGTGCAATGGCTGTTCCTGTCGCGTTCGCAGCAGTTACTGTCTCTTGTGCCTTAGTTGCCTCTCGAATAGAACTTTGTGCAAATAGTCCAAAGATTAGGGCCGCGATAAAAGCAACTGCGGCTGTCCCAAAACCTAGTTTTACTGTCCGCTTGCGTCGCCCAATAGCGTCGCGGCTCTTCTGCATCAACTCATCGGCATTTGGATTGACACGCAGATTTTCCTCGTGCTGCGCAATCAAAGACAGTTTCTCATCGCTAATGCGTGAGCGGTCATTGATTTGATACGCAATCATCTCTTGATCTAGAAATTCTTGTGCTGCTTTGCGATCGCGCGTCGTTTCGTCAAAATCAATCTCTTGCAGCAGGTAGTCGTGCGTTAATTCATAGGTCGTCGTTTCATCGGGTGCTACATAATCTGTCAAATCATCTTGATCGGTCTTCAAGAGACGTTCATCAACCAATTTTGACAATAAGGGATCAATATTGCTGATCTCTATATCGGCTCGCCGAAGTTGTAGGTTGGCAACGAGGTCCGCTTTGTTACGAGGAATCCTCCTCGACTGAGAGGTAACTAACTCTTCAAAAACGAGGCTAGCAATCTGTCGATCTTTCGGTGAAAGCCTTGACAAGACGATATGCAGATGGCCCGTTAATATGCCTTCTGCACCGGATAATTTTCTCTGGCCGCGAGGTTTTTCATAAAGTTCTTTGGTAATCGTCTTACCAGCGGGGGACTTCCCGAGTTCTTCAAACAGCTGATAACATACAAGTTGGATGTGAGGGGGCGCAACCTTTTCTGCAACCACTGTCTCCATTTCTGTATCGGCTACAATCTCGTGCCTGCCAACCCGAGTCGCCCTAAGATCCTCAATAATGGTATCAACCAAATCTGTATCGTGATTTTCTAAGTCTGTCTCGTATATGACCTTGCTCTGTTTAGCAGGGTAGATTATTACTTCTTTGGCCTCTTTTTCCGTGAAGCCATACAGACGATATTGATTGTCGAAGACACCTTTACCAAAAGTGTCCAAATCTGAATAATATTCCTTGCGTAAGGAAAGTATCCAGCGCACATCTAGGCTCTGATCAAAGCGACATGAATTCAAGTCGTCAACAAAAGATTGACGTAAATCAGGATGCATCAATGCATTGGCAAAAAAGTCTTCAAATTGGTCGATAAGTATGTACAGGGTACTGAGGTTCAAAATCCGACTAATGTCTGTCAAAAAATCTCGCAACGATTTTCGGCTGAGCCGTGCTAATTCAGGATCATGCTCCGTAACGCCAGACTCAATTTCAGGCATAATTTCAGCCTTAATGACATGGCTAAGACCTAATTGTTCCTGGCTTTGGCTAGTAGAGCGTGCCCGCGTGCGAATGTAGAGTGGCAAATGCCCTGCCGCCAGAAGGCGAGACATCAACCCTGCCTGAATCAGCGAACTTTTACCTGCGCCAGAATCGGCATGTAGTATCGTCAATGGCGCATCATGAATTTGGTCTAACAGATCACCTATCTCTGCTTCACGACCATAAAAGAAAGAGGCATCAGTCAATTGATAGGCGCGTAAATCTTTGTATGGATTAATTGTTTGTTCGCGTTTGCTCTTTTCAACACGACGCACATAGTCGTCAACCTTAGCTTTAACTGCGTCTCCCAACAACTGATCGGAGGCAAGACGCATTTCTTTTCTCTCAGTAGCTTGTGAGATAGCTTCTATAATTACCTTCGCGCCGTCGCCAATTGCATTGTAGTTGCCTTCAACATCGCCAACATTGATCAGTTTGGAATTTTTGATGTCGCGACCTATGACGACGCGGCTGTTGTTATTTACGTTTTGAGATTTAGCGTTGGTTGTCATAGGAAGCTATTACCCGGGCCAAAGCTTGGCCGCCCATGTGATGGCAAGTGTGAGTTTGGGAAGAATCGGTGTTAGCTGTTGCAACACTTGCGTCGCAGCTTTCCCAACTTCGGTTGCATTTTGTGCTACGCTCTTCGTTTTTTCAGTTATGCTGTCAAGTAAACCCGATGCTGACCTGAGCCGTTCAGCAATCGTCTTCTCATTTGACGACGATTCGGTTTGTATATCCTTGACAACTTCCTGAATCTGCGCCAATGCTCCTTTGGCCATATGGGGTGCAGCGGCGTCGATCTGACCTAGTTGCTCAGGCTGGTCGACAGTCCCTCCCAACTCGGTCTGAAGTTCTTCCAGCATTAGCCGAAAGCGCTCGAGTGACGGCGGTTCTCCATCGGCTGGCGTACCACCAATAATGACCGAATTGTTACTCCCAAATGCATTGTAACTGCCGCTAACATCTCCAACATTCACCATCGTAGAGTTTTCAGCATCACCGCCAATAAGTATACCGCTATTGCCGCCATCTACGTTATTGGTTGTATCCCCACTATTACTATCTGATTCTTGGGAGTCCTCTGACATATCTGGTGCAGGTGGCACAGGAGCCTTAAGAAAGGTCTTCTCAGCATCTTGTAAAGTTATGTTGTTTGGAAAATGTTTTCGAGCAACGTTGATCAGACCTTGGACCTGTCCATTATTTTGTGCTGTGGTGAGGGCACTCTGCCAAAATTCAATTGCGCGGCCATTAAAGTCAACCCACTGTGCCGCAATACCTGCCTCCTCAATTACCACTTGTGCAATGCTGGCAACAGGGTACAGATCAGCTAAGATATCACGCAGTGGATTGAGACCTTTGTAATAACCCATATTTCTTTTCCTATCATTCCATATCAAAAAATTCGGATTTATTCAGCAAACAATTTCGCCTCAACCAATCCCACAATTACCTGATTGATATGAATTCCTTCATTCCGATAATGCCGTTCCTTTAAATTCTTCTCACGCAGCCAACCACCACTGTGATGAAGCGCGACCACATTCCATTCACTATCAAAGCATGGCGATCCAGACGAACCAGGCAGCGTATCCGTTAAATATTGCACTCGGCTGTCATCCACGTAAACAATCAGATTGTCATACAAGGCAATTTGCTTTTGCCCACCTGCTGGGTGCTGAATAATGTTGATCCAGTCGTTCTTGGCTGGTGTCGCATTTTTCAGCGGCAGTGCGCCCCAATCGGCGTTGGGATTGCCAACAACGCGTACGGCGGTCCAATCGTTTTCTGATTTATCAGAGGTTGCGAAGCCATCATCCGGATTTAGTGTATACTCCGTAATTTGAGCATTAAGCAATTCTGATGTAAGTTGAAAATTGCACTGCACTTTCGCCTGTTTTGCGACCGCCTCGTTTGGAATTACATGGTTATTTGTAATCAGCAGATTGTTTTCAGTCAGAAACCCCGATCCGCTGCCTCCATTTGGCAATTCAATGCGAACAACGGACTGTGCAATGTCTGAGCCAACCTCCAGAAAATGAATCGGAAGCAGCGCGCTGCGTTTGCCGATAATTTTTTCGAGTGTATCGGCATCATCATCATTGTGCCATTCAATATCTTCCTCAATATCTATACCACCAACGCCGGTTAACAGTCCAGCTTTGGCCGCGCTAAGCCATGCCTCGTCGGCAGGCCATTCATTGATTGCAACATCAATAATGGCTGGAAGTGCGCGTTGAAGATCGGCGTGGTTCAATATGTTAAACCAGTTGGTTACAGGCTGGTTGTCAAAGGCAATCAAGCCAGGGTTTAAGCCAGCCTCAATGACAATGCGTCTAGATTCTCCTACCATAAAATAACGGTCGGCGAACCAATCGCGAAGATGAGTTAAGTTTTGATTCCAAGCCATGATTGGATTCCGAGTATAAAGAGTTCATGTGGTGAAATAGCACAATGGTTACACAGGATGAGTAAATTTAGAATAGATTTGAGAAGATAATGATGAGGGAGAAAAACAATATAGCATATATTTGATACACCAGAAAACCGTATTTTTGTTTTGGCGTTTGGACCCTGCTCAATAAAGAGCGGTAACCGAATCTATGTAACCCTGTATAATAGGGACGCTGTGAGCTGCATGATTCTTTCATTATTCGTTTAGGAACGGCGACTAAATAACTCGGACAATTAGGATGTTCTCGGGATAGCAGTATAATT
>Ga0114957_1005147_pt1 | contig 10932 bp, 11 predicted proteins | sample BantaG_FD_87175 | JGI IMG/M metagenome (GOLD analysis project Ga0114957, IMG submission 87175) | Marine algal microbial communities from Bantry Bay, Ireland - BantryBay_4 metaG | ecosystem: Host-associated > Algae > Red algae > Unclassified | place: Bantry Bay, Ireland | collected 2014-11-21 | reverse complement strand
TTCCTATTTTCACTTTGAAATCAGTCATTTATCCAGATAAACTCGTGCTCTCAAAGTAAAAACTAGAAACAAAATAATCTACTCAAGAATGTAAATTTATTAATGCACTTTACCTTATTGATTTCGCATTCCATAATTTTTTAACAAAACGAAAAACAGCTCGTTAAATATTAAAGAATTTCTGTTAAGTTCATGTTCACAATTTATTCATAAGTTATTTTGAGGTTTATTTTTTTATCAGATAAAATAAAAAAACCTAGATATAGCCTGTGTTACATCGAGGATTTTTTATGAAATATGATGAAAAAAGAATCCAAAATAACTATGAATAATTGTGAACATGAACTTACAGAGTATTAAGACTTGTTAAAAGGCTTTTTTTTATCAACAAGCGTTATATCTTTGAGACTCTTGAACTTATTAGAAATGATACAATAAATTAATGTACCCTTCCTTAGAAGATAAATTTTAATTGAAATCTTTGATTTGAAAACAATAGATAAATACTTAATAAAACAGTTCATTGGGCCATTTATAACTACCTTTTTCATTGCATTATTTGTTTTGTTGATGCAATTTATTTGGGTATATGTAGATGATATGGTTGGAAAGGGAGCAGGTTTTGGACTAGTTTTAGAAATTATTTTATACAACAGCATATCCTTGATTCCTTGGGCTTTGCCGATTGCTATTTTGATTTCGTCGGTGATGGTGATGGGAAATTTGGGAGAACGCTATGAACTCGCTAGTTTAAAATCTGCAGGAATTTCCTTGATTCGAGTGATATTGCCCATGCTTTATTTTTCGATTGGAGTAACCTTTTTTTCTTTCTTTTCTTCCAATAACTTAGTTCCAATTGCCAACCTAAAATTCAAATCTCGTCTGCACGATATTAGAACTCAAAAGCCTACGCTTAATTTGGAGGAAGGCGTTTTTAATGAAGATTTTAAAGGATTCATTATTCATATTGGAAAAAAAGATCAGGATGATCGAACCATTCGGGATGTCATAATTTACGATCATCAAGATTATAATAAGGATAAATTTAGTATGATTACGGCGGAGTCTGGAGAAATGTATATGACTTCTGACAATTTATATTTTGTCATGAATCTCAAAAATGGCTTCCATTATCAAGAAGGCGATAAAGCTAAAAAAGAGGAAAAAGAAAAATATACTTTTACTCGAACCAAGTTTGACGAATGGAAAAAAGTATTTGACACAGGTGAATTTAATATTGAATTGACTGAGGAAGAGCGATTTAAAAATCACTATACGATGCTTTCGGTTCGACAATTATGGAATGCAATTGACTCCATAGATAATAGAATTGGAAGTTATAATAATCGGTTAGATGAGTATGTGCAGAAAGCTTTTTATCCCTTGAAAAAGAAATTTATGGCAAAAAGAAAAATAGAAAATGCCAAGAAATTAAAAGCTCAAAAACAAAGATCACAAGAAAAAATAAGACAGAGAAATCTAGAAAGAGCCGAAGAAAAGAAAAATGCAAAAAAGGATTCAGTCCTCTCTAAGTTAAATTTGAAAGACACTAAACCAATCAAGTCAACACAAAAAAAATCTACACCAAAAACGACAAAATCTAAAAAAACACCTCAAAAACCAAAGCAAACTAATAAGAAAGTAAGCAAGAAAAAACCTAGAAAAGTAACTAAGCCAAAATCAAAAAAGGCACAAGATAAAGCAACACAAAAAAAGAAGAATGAGTCGGCAAGAAAAAAAGAGGAGAAGCGAAAATCAGAGAAATTAAAAAGAGAGAAAGCACTTTCTCAAATTTTAAAACAAGAAATTGATCAACCTCTCAAGGAATTTGATACCTTTTATAATACTTTTCCAGAAGCGGAGCAGGCAAGATTCAAACTCAAGGAAAGAGCTAAAACAACTGCTCGTGGTATTTTAAATCAAGCAGATGCCACCCAAAGAAGTATTAATCCAAAGAATGAATCTAGGGTGAAACATGTTTTTGTTTTATATTCAAAATTTACCTTTGCATTAGTTTGCTGTATCTTTTTATTTATTGGCGCACCTATGGGAGCAATCGTTCGGAAGGGAGGATTCGGGTACCCATTATTGATTGCCATTTTATTTTTTATGATGTTTATTATTCTGAATATTTTATTTCAAAAACTAGCTGAGAGCTTTGTCCTTCCTGCGGAATTTGCAGTTTGGTGTCCACTTTTGATTTTGATTCCAGTCAGTTATATTTTAACGACTAGAGCTTTAAAGGATAAAAAGATTTTAAATTTCGATAAATATACCACCAAGATAGTTCAAGCATTTAATTTTTTGAAATCCCGTTTTCAAAAATTGTCTGCTAAAAATATTAACTAGTTTTACGGCAAACGATTGAGGGGTTTTTTTCATCATCAACCGTCTGCCGGGTTTTAAATAACAATACATTTACATCTTAATGAAGAATTTTTTTCGCACAAATATCCACTACATTTCTTGTTGTATTTTATTTTTCCTTTTTGGAGGAGTATTGTTATTTTTTATTGAAAAACCAGATGTGATCTTTTTTTTTAGTGAAAGACGAACACCATTCCTTGATTTATTTTTTACTTATTTTACAAAAATGGGAGAGGAAATAATGTATTTAGTTTTTCTTATTTCTTTTCTTTTTGTGAAAATTAGATATGCTATTTTGATTCCATTGATTGGAATTGCGGTTTCCATTATTAGTCATTTGACTAAATCATTTTTTGCACATGATCGTCCTTTAAGGTTTTTGGAAAATATGAATATCGCAGATCAAATCAACTATGTGGACGGCATACAATTATTAACTGGACAAACTAGTTTTCCTTCAGGGCATACGATGTCAGCTTTTGCATTATATGGTTTAGTCGCATTTATGTTTTCGAGAAAAAAGATTTGGGGAGTGATCATATTTATTTTTGCCTTGTTGATTGGATTGTCGAGAAATTACTTGGTGCAACATTTTTTCCAAGATATTTATTTGGGCGCATTGATTGGATTTGGTTTGTCTATCTTATTTTATTGGGGGCAAAGTAAAATAATTTTAGATGAAAATCATTGGTTGGATCAACCGATTTGGAAACGGAAAGATATTTTGATGGCGGAAGATTTGATAAAGTAAAAGATGTTTTAGAAAAAAAATGAAAAGCTCCAAATCAAAATAAATTGTAAAATCATCGTCCCGTCAATTAATCCAGTAAAAAAATAATCATGCTTGATTTTATCAGATTGGCGAATAAAAAACCAAGTAGATATAAACGAAGCGGAAATACCTAACAATATACTTACATTGTAATTGACTGAAAACCAGTTGATTAAAGATAATATAAAAGCTAAAAATAAACTTGCCGTTCCTAGCATTTTAGTTTTTTCAATACCAATTACTGCTGGAATAGTTTGCACCTCACTATGCGAATCCACTTTCAAATCTCGAATATCAAAAGGTAAAGTAATTGCAAAAATAAATAAAGCTCTTTCCAATATCATCAACCAAACAGAAAGACTAGTGGTTGCTTCAATTTCTAAAGCTGGTAAAAAAACAGTTACCCAAGACCAAACTATTGCAATCAAAAATATTTTAATATGATTAAAATCTCTTAATCGTTTTTTTCCTTTCAGAAATGGAATGACATAACCTAATGAGATAATTCCAGGAATGATTAAACTTAATTGTATCATCAAAGGGACATTCCAAAAACTAATCGCTCCACCGATTCCAGCCACTAAAGCATAGAAAGAAATATGATGTTTAAATTTTTCAATTATTGCATATCTTTCTATTTCTCGAAATTCTGAAGCCTTAGAAATACCAATAATTCGATGTAAAGCATATACGAAAAGCGTAGCAAAAAATATCAAACCAATTAACCAATTCCAAGTTGTTTTTCCAGTCAAAATAAATTGAGTTTGAGCGCACATGGCAACAGCGCACAACGCAATCCAAAGGTTACTGTAAAAAATAAGGTCGATGAGTTTTTTAAAAAACAAGATGATAAATATTGATGGTGAATGATGTTTTTCAATTTATTGATAAAACGTTTCAAAACTACGAAAGTTATTTTTTTAATAAAAAGTCCTGTTAGAAAATTTAATTTCTAACAGGACTTTCATTTCGAAATAATAGCAAGCAGTTTATCTTATTGAATTCGGTATTAGCTGACACAAAAAGCAAAAAGCCCCTGATTCCTTACTCGGAAGCGTAGCGACCAATCTGACCGCTTGACTTCTATTAAAAATATTTCCAGTTATGATTATTTTTTATTTTCAAAATTGACTCATAAATTAATTTGATTACATTCTCCACATCATCCTTATGCGCCATCTCTACGGTAGTATGCATATATCGTAACGGTAGAGAAATTAATGCAGCGGGAACACCTCCATTAGAATACGCAAATGCATCTGTATCAGTTCCAGTTCGTCGAGAAGAAGCTTCTCTTTGGTATGGAATTTTTTTCTTTTCAGCTGTATCAATAATTAAATCCAATAACTTATTATGCACCGCAGGAGCATATGTAACTGATGGTCCTTCTCCAGCTTTTACATCACCCAAGTTCTTTTTCTTCATGAGTGGCGTACTAGTATCATGAGTCACATCAGTAATAATTGCTACATTAGGTTTGATAGTTTGCGTAATCATTTCAGCTCCACGAAGTCCAACTTCCTCTTGCACGGCATTCACGATATATAAACCAAAAGGTAATTTCCTTTTATTTTCCTTCAATAATCGAGCAACTTCTGCAATACAGAATCCGCCCATTCGATTATCCAACGCTCGACCTACATAAAACTGTTTATTTAAGATCATCATCTCATCTTCGAAGGTCACTACCGAACCTACATGAATACCCATTTCCAAAACTTCCGCTTTGTCTTTGGCACCCACATCAATAAAAATGTTCTCCAAAGTTGGGGTTAATTTTGAATCTGCACCTCTTCTCACATGAATGGCAGGCCATCCAAAAACACCTTGAACGATACCTTTTTTAGTATGAATATTTACTCGCTTAGAAGGAGCAATTAAATGATCAGAACCACCATTTCGGACTACGTTCATAAAGCCATCATCGGAAATGTGATTGATATACCAAGATATTTCATCAGCATGACCTTCGATCACTACCTTATATTTATGATCAGGATTAATCACGCCATAGGCAGTTCCATAATTATCAAGATGATATTCATCAACAAATGGTTTTAAATAATCTAACCATAGTTTTTGACCACTAGATTCGTGACCAGTAGGAGAGGCATTATTTAAATATTTTTTAAGAAATGTCTCTGATTTTTTTGTAATAATTGACATAAGTAAAGTTAATTCTTTGAGGAAATAAAATAATAATTTATAGACTCGTCAAATGTTATAAGTTATTGTTTTACGTTCCTCAGTCAGTAATGTTTTTTAGATTGTGGAGATTTCTCTAATACGATGTGAAGGTTGGAAAGATTAAGGCTTGCGTAGAAATAAATGGTACAATTGAATGTTAGAATTTTTGTTTTTAGACGAAGTGTTAAAATAGAAGTTTATCGGGATAAATGACTATTTTAAAAACGAAGTATGAAAGCAAAAAAATAGCATTCAATGTAGCGTTTATTTTTACGCAAGCCTTTAGCCTGTTTGCCAATCCGCTGGAGCGCTACTCCATTGAGCAAGAGAAGTTAATTGTTCCTCTTGGATATATTCGCTTTTTACCGCTTCTTTTAATAATTCTTGGTAATTGGTTAATGTATCGAAAGGGCAATCTGCCTCGGCAAAGTTGGTAGTCGCTTTTTGAAATCCGTAAGAAAAAATAGCATGCACACCCACCACTTCACAACCTGTTTCCTTCAATGCTTCGACTGCTTTTAAGCTGCTTCCTCCCGTAGAAATCAAATCTTCAATCACTAAAATTTTTTCTGAACCTTCTAAATGACCTTCAATCATATTTTGTCTTCCATGCTCTTTAGCTTTGCTTCGAACATATACCATTGGTTTTTTTAAACGATCTGCAACCAATGCTCCAAATGCAATTCCAGCAGTTGCCACTCCAGCCACCACATCAAATTCAGGCATACTAGTCGCTTTTTTTTCCAAACAATAAATGACATAATCACGGATATTCGGATGAGAAAGAATGATTCGATTATCGCAATAAATAGGAGATTTAATACCTGATGCCCAAGTAAAAGGATTTTGTGGATTTAGTTTAATTGCTTTAATTTGCAAAAGCCTTTTGGCTACTTCGGAAGCTACACTCATCTGATAAAAATTAATTTTATTTTAGAGAAAATCGTCTAAATTTTAAACGACTGCAAATGTACAAAATCTATATTAATGGAACACCTCTTTTTTTGACTTCGACAAAAGATTTTCCCAAGGTAAAATTAGTGGGAGAAAATTTTATAAAAATGAGATATATAGGTAAAAAAAAATTCCTACATAACTATATTGATCTGTTAGAAAAGAATACCAATTTTGATGCAATTGTGTTGTACTCTCCTGATTTGGAAAAAATGTGGGAGCATTTTAATTCTATTTTTAAAATTATAGAAGCTGCTGGAGGTGTGGTAAGAAATGAAAAAGAGGAGGTTTTAATGATCTACAGATTAGGATTTTGGGATTTACCGAAGGGTAAAATCGAAAAAGGAGAATCAAGAGAAGAAGCCGCTATTCGAGAGGTTCAGGAGGAAACTGGGTTGCAAAATGTTGATTTACAAGATTTTATACATACGACTTATCATACTTATTTGAGTAAAAAAGGAAAAAGAATATTAAAAGTAAGTTATTGGTTTACGATGAAAACAACTGAATCAGATTTGATTCCTCAGGAGGAAGAAGGTATTGAGGAGGCTGTTTTTACTAACTTAGAATCCTTCTTTTCTGAACCTAAAAAGATTTATGGCAACATTTTAGATGTAGTGGCAGAGTATCGAGCATTTGATTCCTAAATTTTTTTGAAAAAATTAAATATTCAAATAAGGCAATAGGATTTAATATTCGTCGTTTTGATAAATGTTTGACAGATTGTTCCCTTCCTAAACCTGTTCCATAGTTTTAACATCTACCGTTTTTTAGAATTTAATTTTGTTTTTATTGATATTTATTTTTAATAAAGTTTTATTTGTTTATAAGTCAGTTTTTTATTTTGAAATGTATTGAAAAAGGCAAATATTGCTCAAATAAAACGAGTTGTTCAAATTGAAATTATTTTTTATTTTTGTTTATACATAATCACAATCATAACTAACCGATCATGAAATTTTTAACATTGACCATTGTTTTACTTTTCTCCTCCCTTTCTCTATTTTCCCAAACTACTGCCAAAGGAGCTTCTGCTCCAGGATCTGAAAATATCTCTATTGTTGCTTTAGACAATGCTGATTGGTCATTTTATGCAGACGATGACAATCGAACTTTCTACATTGATTTTGAAAAAATCAATGTAAATTTAAGTGATGTTGTCGTTAAAAATGAAAGTGGAAAAATTGTATTTAAAGATGATGTAGTAGGATTGCCAGTAAATGCAATTTATGAATTGAACTTTGAAGAATTAGGTGTAGGAGATTATAAAGTTGAATTACGATCTTATACTAAGATTATTCAAAAAGATATTTCGATTAAATAAATTGTAATTTTTTTGCGCAAAATAAAAAAGGTGTTATCGTTTTGACGATAACACCTTTTTTATTGGTTCTTGTGTTTAGTAGGGAATTAAAAATTCATCATTATACATTCACCATTATTTACTGTCGCCCATTGGAACTAACGCTCGGTTCGGTCGCAATTCTTTTGCTGGAAAAGTATTTTTGGAAAAATCTAAAATGCGCATTTTATGCAAAAAACCTTCTTCCTGTAAATTGGATTCCACAGGCATCGACGAAGGCAAAATAATTCCATCGTAATTTTTGTAGTCTTGGAAGTAAGCTGCTCCTTTTAGAAAATTATACATTTCTCTAACTGTATATTCTAGCTTTACAATTCGCTTCGTTTTTTTATCTAACCAGATCAGGTATTGATCTATTTCTCTTTGCGGTTCGATTGTATTCCAAGAGGCAATGATTCCTTCACAAGTTTTTCCATCAATTTCTGCTTCGCCAGCATAGGCAAATGAATTGGCATTTTGGATGCGAAGCGGAAACTCAATAAAATATTGATACGTCGGTAACCAAAAAATAATATCTGCATCTTCTTTAAATTTATATCCATTTCCTTCAGTTGAAAAATAACTTTTCCAAGATTGAATTCCCCAGGATAATCCTTTTTTATCACCAGACAAAAATGTTAGTTTTCCATCATAAGTTTTTGGAATATACTTTAATAAAAACTGCACGGAGTCTTCTGCATAACCATGACTATTAGCACCAAGTGTTCCAAAAAATACGTCTTCAAATTCTGCGGAATAAGTATTTATATTTTTCCAATTAGCAATTCCATGCGCTTTACCCATTTCTTGTAACAATGCTTTTGCACGTTTTTCGTTGGGGTTATTATTTGCTGTTTCATTTCTCAAATCTGCTGTTCCTAAAAAATAGAAATAGGTAACGACGATTAAAAAGAGTAAAATAAACCCACCAAGAATTCTAAAAATTAAGCTCATTCGTTTTTATGTTAAATTTAGGGAAACGCTTTTAGTCACAAGGTAACTCAGGGAAATTAAATTTGAATATCGAACACCCAACAATGAATTTCCAATATCCAACTTTTCCTCACAATGGTTAACACTTGCCAAAATTGGATATTGGAAATTCATTGTTGGGTGTTCGATATTGTTGAATCTCATTGTTGATCCCATCTAGCGCGATAACCACGCACATCAAAATGAACAGACATGGTGCCAGGATACTTTCCAATTCCGCCTTCATTTTTGATTATTTTATTTTCTAAAAAATCCAATACGATAGTTTTATCTTTTTGATTGGCATATCCATCGTTGTTGATGTCGCCAATTTTAAGATCGAGTGCTTGCCCTTTTAAGTGTCTGCTCAGAGATGCGCCACCGACTTTTTCATTGTAGGCAGGATGTCGAAATCCATTGACAATCGTAAAACCATTCTTGTTATAACCATTTTCGAAAAGAACATTTTGTAAGGCTAAAAGTTTTAAAAGTAATTTTTCATCAACCATCCAAAGCACTTCTTTTCCTTCTTCGAGTGCATCAATATTGTCATAGTAAAAATCATCTTTGGGTAAAAAATCTTTTATTCTAAAATCACTTACAATAAATTTGAATATATCTTTTCCCTTGATTATCAATAGGTTAGCACCTTTAGAGAGGTTTTTGTATTTCTTTTTATCAAATTTGGTTTTGGAAAGGTATTCTTTTTTTAATTGGGAAAATGGAATGGTTGGAAAAGAGTTTAAGATGCTTTTTATTTTTTTAGGTTGGGTGACAGGTACTTGTTTTGTAGTGAAGTCAAATTGCCATTCGTGGAATTTCTCTGGAAGATTGGTACATTTCCAAAGAAGAAAAAGGGTAGCAATGGCAATGATAAAATAGGTGAGATTTTTTTGCACAATAGTTTTTGTAAATGTATTGTTATTTTTTGTGTTTACTCACAAGGTGACTTAGAAGTCACCTTGTGAGTAGTGAACTGTTAGTTTATATTTTTTCTAAATCATCTGTCCTTAAATCGCTGACGACTTCTCCTGTGTTGATAGTTGAAGCTGGTTCGAAAAGCATAATTTGCACTTCCTCGTTTTCAGTTCGAGGTCGATGTTCAACTCCTTTTGGTACAATGATGATTTCACCTGCTTGGACAATTTCAGTTCGATCTTGAAAATCCAAAAAGAGTTTTCCTTTGATGACCATAAATAATTCATCTTCGTTTTCATGCGAATGCCAGACGAACTCGCCATTTATTTTAGCGAGTTTAACTAGTTGACCATTGAGTTCACCGATTATTTTTGGTGACCAATGTTTGTTGATTAGGTTGTATTTTTCTTGGAGGTTAATTGGTTTCATCTTTTACAGCTACTTTTTTTAATTTATAATTCAAATTTTTAATCCCTTTTATAACTGCCTTTTTGATTCCCATGATTAACCCTAATTTAGACCTTTTGTAAAAATAATCATGGTTAAGTGTTCGTAATTCACCATTGCTAATATGCCTGATTTGAATACCAACTCCATTGTAGGAATAGACTTCTCCCATTGGATGTCCAACTCCATATTGAGCAACATAAACTTGGTTGACTTTTGGAAAATCAGTTACCAATTCTTTTTTTTCATCAAAGACATTTTTATAATTTCCGTTTAAAATCTCTTTGGTATGCTCTCGTTCAAAGTACAATGTGTTACAAAAATCAAAATTTTCGTTGAAGCCTTCGAAGATTCCTTCACGGATTAATTTGATTTCTTGTGCTTCTTTTTTAGCTCTTTTGGTAGCACCCATTTCTTTTAGCTTTACAATTTTTTTATCTCGATTAGGTAGTTGGACTAAAAGAATTCCGTTTTCTAATTGTTTTAAATGGGTGAATCTATCTATTTCAGAAACGGCTACTTGACTTTTTCCAAAGGTGGAAAAAAGCAGAATTAATATTGAAGTCGTAATAATTTTATTCATTGATAATTTTTTTGAAATATTTTTTTGCTTAGAGTATGTCGTAACTCTACTTATGTAAATGTAATAAAACTCATTTTTATTTTCCAAAAAACAAAAACCGTTGAAAATGTATTCCCAATGGTTTTATTGATTTCAGAAAAGGTTGGGTGCAATTCATTTTGTCGTATTAGCCGATAACTTTCACTTACCTCCTAATTTAATTGTGAACATGAACTTATGAACTTAAAATGGAGAAAAGTTTAAGAGTTAACTGGAAGTTACCACTTAAAAGGGCTTTCTCATAAAAATCCAATATTCTTTAAAACAGTCATGAGTTTTTCGAAATCATCCTGAAAAAGCTCTAGCTGGGCGACATTATTTTGAACCTCCATCAATCTTAATAACTCAATG
>Ga0114957_1005146_pt1 | contig 10935 bp, 11 predicted proteins | sample BantaG_FD_87175 | JGI IMG/M metagenome (GOLD analysis project Ga0114957, IMG submission 87175) | Marine algal microbial communities from Bantry Bay, Ireland - BantryBay_4 metaG | ecosystem: Host-associated > Algae > Red algae > Unclassified | place: Bantry Bay, Ireland | collected 2014-11-21 | reverse complement strand
TACTATCATAAATATACGGTGTACTAGCTTCAAATAATACCCCTCCCCAAGCATTTCGATCTTGAGTGGTTTATTAAATTAGCAGGAAGTCCAGTATACCGATCTAATAAACATTCTAATTCTTTGTATATCTCGGTTTCTTTGTGTTTCTTTAAGCCCATGAGCGAGGTTTTTAGTGTCCTGAGAAACCTTAAATTTAGGGAAATTTCTATTCCCACTCGCTCTCTTTTAATTCCCCTCATTTGTTATACACTCAATTCAAATCCAAATCCAAACCCACATTCTAATTCAAATTCACATCCAAATTCAAATTCACATTCTAATTCAAATTCAAATTCTAATTCAAATTCACATTCTAATTCACATTCTAATTCTAATTCACATTCACATTCAACTCCCCATCTCCACCGAAAACACATGCGGCAACCGATCCTCCAAATCCCCATACACAAATCGACTCGGCCCCACCTCCTGCATATTTGGAAAACAGTTATAAGGAGAATAATCGAATTCCTGAAATTTTTTCAATTGAAGACCTTGATCCAACAATGGCTGTATCGTTCCAGCAAGAGAATGTGACCAAAAAAATTCCCGCTGTTGAATAGGAGCATCGGCATCGGCGTAAGTACCCGTTTCTACCTCTTCGTAAGGTTTGGTGTGGTCAAAGTAGCGGTAACCAATTTCTTTTTTATCATGGTCATACATATATAAGGTAGGGTGGAATTCCGCCAGATAAAAAGTACCGTCGGGTTGGAGCATTTGACGAATGACCGAAGCCCAGCGAGTCAGATCGGGTAGCCAAGTAATGACACCATAAGAAGTAAACACAAGATCAAATTTTTCCTTCAACACTTCCGGTAATCCATATACATCGGACACCACAAACTGCGCATCCAACCCCAACTGCGTATTCAACGACCGCGCCAACTCAATAGCCGTAGTCGAAAAATCCACCCCCGTCACCTTCGCTCCCATCCGCGCCAATGACAAACTATCCTGACCAAAATGACACTGTAAATGCAGCACCGACTTCCCCGCCACCAGCGGCGCTAACGCAGTCAACTCAATTTCTCGGAGAGAGGTTTTTCCACTCAGAAATCCTTCCATATCGTAAAAGTCGGAATACTGATGGTGCTTCGTTTTTTCATCCCAAAGGGCACGGTTGACGTTGAGGTAGTTTGAATCCATTGAATTATTTTTTTGTGATCTGATGACAGTTATTGTTTGACCATTACCAAGCACGACTTTAGCCATTAGCTAACCACCAACCACCAACCAACTTTCTCACACACCCTTAATATTTGGACAACCTCTAAAATATGCCGATATTGCATAAAAATAACAAAATTACCATTATGGCTGACCACAAAAATGACAATCCCCCACCACCAAAAAACCAACTTAACATCGAAATTCCAGAAGCAATCGCAGAAGGAGTATACGCTAACTTGGCCATCATTGCACATTCTCCCTCTGAGTTTGTACTGGACTTCGTCCGTATGATGCCCAACGTAGCAAAAGCCAAAGTCAAATCTCGCGTCATCCTCACCCCACAGCACGCCAAGCGACTGATGCGCGCACTGGCAGAGAATGTCAAGAAGTTTGAAGCACAGCACGGAAAAATTCAAGAACCGGATCAACCACACCTGCCTCCAATGAACTTTAACACACCACCAGCGCAAGCATAGGCGATTGGACAATTTCCAGTTTTATCAACATTCCTAAGTGATTTTACTTTATAGGGAGACAAAAGCTAATGGCCAAAAGCCTTTCCAGCTACCCACCAATATGCTGCTTCACCATCTGTATCGCAATCGCGATCAAGACAATTCCAAACACCTTTCGCAAAGTCGCAGATACCTGAGGAGAAATCTTAGTCGAAATCCAATCAAGGGAATGCAGAATGACGAATATAAAGACAAGATTTAATAATATTCCCAAGATAATAGTAAAGGTATCAAATTCTGTTTTTAACGATAAAATTGTCGTTAAGGTACCCGCACCCGCTACTAATGGAAACGCGATAGGAATGATACTCCCCGAACCACCATCTTCATGCGTATCCCGAAAAATCCGAATGCCCAATATCATTTCCAAACCAATAAAGAAAATAATCAACGCGCCAGCAATCGCAAAGGAAGAGACCTCAATCCCAAATACTCCCAAAATTGCCGTTCCAAAATATAGAAAACTAAGCATAATCACTGCAGCAGAAAGCGTCGCTTCTCCAGCATGTATTTTTATCCCCTCCTTTTTCATATTCAATAAAATAGGAAGCGATCCAATAATGTCAATCACTGTAAACAGGATCAAGCTGACTGATAAAATTGCGGTAACGTTCATGTTAAATAGATTTTATAATTTAATATAGTGTATCAATAGGTTTTGCTGCTTAGACAGTTGACTTCCCTTAATCGTAAAACCACGTCAGAAGAAAGCCAACCAACCACCCAACCACCTCTTCCATCTATAACACAAATAACGGGTCATTGATTCAAAAATGTAAGCGTTTAAACCTTATTTAGTTAATAATGACTTATTTTACGTAATTTTGAGTCAAATCGTTAATTTATAAATCTTCTTTTTATGGTAAAAAATCAATTAGACCCATTTGACATTCGATTGCTGAATGAATTGACAGCCGACGCCCGTATCCCATTGGTACAATTGTCTAAAAAACTTAAGGTTTCTAACACGTTGATCCACCAACGGATGAAAAAATTGCGCGAAGCAGGTATTATTAATAAGGCGACCTATGACCTCGACCCCTGGAAAATGGGCTTCCAAACCTGCTCGTATACCCAGATCATGCTATCAGATAGTAAGCATCACCGAGCGGTAGAACGAGAATTGGAAAAAATTCCGGAAATCGTAGAATGTGTTAACATTGCAGGACGGTATGCGATTCTAGTGAAAATCTATGCCCGTGATAACCGCCATCTACGAGATATTATTTATGAAGATATTTTAAAAATTGATGCCGTAGAAGGATCTAATTCAACCATTAGCTTTGAGACAGCTTTTCGCCGAAACGTAGCCCTGGGAATTAGCAAAAGATGACAAAGTATAGTCTTGGGAATGGCGATTAAAAAGAGGAAGCACTATGTTAACCCTTATTTACGGACTCCTTTGCCCGATAGACAAAACTTTATGGTAATAAATGATGTTTTTTAAAAGAACAATCTAGTTACGAATGACGACATTGACCAGACAAGCCGAAACGGCACTTCCGACCCAATGGGGATCTTTTAAAATGATCGCTTATGCTACTGACGACCAGCAAAAAATGCCGCACCTGGCAATGGTACACGAAAACTTCGATCCCGAGCAACCCGTATACCTCCGTATTCATAGCGAATGCCTGACAGGCGACCTCTTCGGAAGCCGGCGCTGCGACTGCGGCGAACAACTCGACCGCTCCATGAAACTAGCCGCAGAAAAGGGTGGGGTAGTCCTATACCTACGACAGGAAGGACGCGGTATTGGGTTACTAAATAAAATCAAAGCCTATAACCTCCAAGATCAAGGACTCGACACCGCCGATGCCAACACCCACCTCGGCCTCGACGTAGATGCTCGCCACTATTCCATCGCACTAGATATGATGCACGACCTCCAAATCACCGCCATCCACCTAATGACCAATAACCCCCTGAAAATCAAGGCCGTCGAAGCCTCAAACATTCAAGTCGTCAGTCGTGTCCCCCTCATCACCGAACCGCGAAAAGAGAATTATAAATACCTAAAAACCAAAGAAGACGTCATGGGCCATTTATACCATTTGAATGGAAATCACTAACCTCACCACGCCACGCCCCGTCCGACCGACTCCCGTGGCGCGCGCATTATGTTGACCCAAACTTTCATGTTATTTTAACATCGTCCTATTTATTTATTTTGTACCTTGGTATTTTATTAGTGTTTTTATGCACGGCATATTTTAATTGAATGACTTATGAAAAAAATATTACCAATTCTGCTGTTTTTTTGCACTATTTCACTTACAGCTCAAATCACCGTGACCAGTGCAAGTTTTCCGGCAATAGGAGATACCTTAAAGACCGCTACAGACGGTGCACCACAAGGCGTTATTATTACTCCTCCAGGAGGAAATCAAACCTGGAACTTAAGTGGATTACAAGGCGTGACAGCAGAAACAGTTGTCCTACCTGCCGCTGAAGGAACCAACGCAGATCAGTTTCCTACAGCCGATTTATTATTTCCAGTAGGAGCAAATATGGAAGGAGGAGATTCTTACGCCAATATCACAAACCAAGTATACGAACTAGTAGGATATGTCGGGCCTGATCCGGCCAATCTGGGCATCAACGTTGTGGTTCCTTTTTCACCACCCATTGTTGAACGTCGATCTCCCATGAATTTCTTTGATATCAATACGACCAATTCTGCGATTCTACTCGCCTTCCCTATAGACTCCCTCCCTGACGAAATTACCAACGATCTGCCTATCGTGCCGGACTCTATCCGAATCAACTTTGCGTCTACCCGCACCGATATAGTAGATGCCTGGGGAACACTGACCATCCCCGGTGGTACCTATGAGGTGCTACGCGAACGACGGACAGACATCCGCGAAACCCGACTGGAAGCTAAAGTAGGGATCGGCCCATTCGCTACCTGGGTAGACGTAACAGACTTTTTACCTGGTGATTTTCTAGGCCTGGATACAATCATCAATTACGTTTTTATCAATGATATTGAAAAAGAAAATATTGCTCAAATTACCGTCTCCAACGATGGAGAACAGACACCACTTTTAGTGACCTACAAATCCAATGACGTCGTCACCAATCTATCCCCTGTCAACACCGGTTACGCGGATATTTTTGCTTATCCAAATCCTGCTATTGATAAAGTACGAATCAATTTTGTAAATATGTCTCCCGGTAATTATACGTTTAGAATTTTTAATATTCTGGGCAAAGAGGTGATGCAACAACAGTATCGTATCAACGGAAATCGTACCGTTGGAATCAATATTGATACCCTTCAAAAAGGAACCTACTTGTATAACTTGAGTGATGGTCGTGGTAAAATTATTCGCACCAAAAGACTGATGGTCATTCGACCGTAATCAGAAAAATAAGGCACATTGTTATAACTCAAATTTATTGATTAAAGGAATTAGAAATATGAGATTGAAACTGGTCTTAATAGTTGTTCTTTGTTCACTTGGACTTAAATCTAATCAGAAAGTGGATAGGTATTAATTCCCGAGGCACTAGCCATCCTCTTGCAAAATTGATCACGCTGTATCTGCGAAACCGCTACAAACAATAAAAAAACGCCAGAAAGTGCATCACACTACCTCCAATCACAAAGAGATGCCAGATCGCATGATGAAAAGGTAGTTTTTCCCACACAAAAAAGATCGTACCCAACGAATAAGAAATACCTCCTCCAATCAATAAGCTGATGGCAGTCGTAGGAATATATGGCCACATAAATGGTACCGTCACCACCGCACTCCAACCCATCAACAGATAAAGGAACAGAGAAAATTTTTCATAACGACCAATCAAAAAGATTTTATAAAAAATACCCACCAACACAAACGTCCATAAGAAACTTACATACATCCAGCCGTAAAAATGATTGAGATAAATAAAAACCAACGGCGTATGGGTGCCAGCAATCAAAAAGTAAATACAGATATGATCTATGATCTTAAAAATCTGTCGCTTGCGTGGAGTAGTGACGGTGTGATAAATAGTGGAGGAAAGATAAACGAGAATTAAAGACGCGCAAAATAAGCTAATACCAAAAACCTGTAAAGGCGTCGCCGTCATCGCAAAACGATAGATTAAAAATGGCGTGGCAATCAGAAAAAATAGCAGCCCCAACGAATGGGTCACGATATTAGCAACGTCTTCTTTATTAAGTGCAATGGATCTTGTCATGGATTATAATTATCTTTTTGAAAAATAACCATAATTTGGAAAATTATCCAGTACTTGCTGAAGATTTAATACATGCTTAAGAATGGACAATAAAAAAGCCGATTTAAATTAATAAATCGGCTCCTGCTTTAAAATTGATTTTAGGATGGTTCTTGAACTCGTTAAAGTTCTTTTATTCTTAATTTGATAGGGTAAATCAGTGTTTTTATCCTACCCAGGCGTAACCGCCGTCTCCTTTAGTTGTTTTTAAGTGCTTCATTGTGTGTTGTTTAAAACGTTATTTAGGGGTAATATTTATATTAAAAATATATAATATTGTATTTGTTCTAATATATTCCAATAATAATGCCAAAAGGTGAAAATTAACCTTGATTTACCCAGTCCTATCGCTCGTATTTCGTCTCCGCTGGCCACAAGAAAAGGAGTTGAACTATGGATTAAACGGGAAGACCTGATCCATCCGCAGTTGTCTGGCAACAAATGGCGCAAACTAGAACACAACCTCCTGGAAATGAAAAGGCAGGGCAAAAAAGGCCTCCTTACCTTTGGGGGTGCCTATTCCAATCATATCTACGCCACCGCTGCCGCTGGCCATTACCTGAGTTTTCCCACCATTGGGATTATCCGGGGCGAAGCCCACACACCACTCAATCCCACCCTCACCTACGCCACAGAAGCAGGTATGCAGCTTCACTACGTTTCCCGTACCGCATATCGTGATCCCGCTCAGCTTGCTAAAGATTTCACCACCAAATTTCCCGATTACTACCTACTACCCGAAGGCGGCACCAACATCCACGCCTTACCCGGCTGCGCAGCCATCATCAACGAAGTAGAGCAACAGTTTCCCGAAATCCCCGATTATATCTGTCTCTCCTGCGGCACTGGCGGCACCCTCGCAGGACTCATTACCGGACTCCAGGGACGGAGCCAACTCCTGGGCTTCTCCGCCCTCAAAGGCGATTTTCATACCACCGCCATCCGCCACCTCCTCGCCGCCGCTCACCAACCGGATTACGCCAACTGGACCATCCGCACCGACTACCACTTCGGCGGCTACGCCAAAACAAAACCAATGCTAACAGATTTTATACAAAAAATAAAAAAAGAACACCAAATACCATTGGAAAGAATCTATACCGCAAAGATGTTGTACGGTGTACTAGAGCTGATAAAAAAAGGATATTTTAAAGAAGAAAGCCGGATACTAGTAATCCATACCGGAGGAATGCAGGGCGCATCAAAAGAGTAGTGTATTGCCTAAGCCAAATGATCTCAAGGCGTCATCCGCGTCCCATTCTTATACCGCACAGGAAACGCATCAGGATAACCCAGATTACGCGCCTTGGCCATCACCTCACGTGCCTCCTTTAAAGTGAAAAATGGCGACAAAAGAATTCTGGTCCATTTTTGTTCAGGAAGATATTCCGTATCAATATTCCCCATCGTCCGTACCGAATCAAACTCATTAGATTCTTCGTCAAAGGTCACCACTACCGTCAATTGTACCTTATAATAAGTACCTGAAAATATCTGGTTATTAGGAGGACGGTTATTCACGGTGGAGGTGGTAGCAGTAGTCGTAGGACGAGATGTAATAGGTCTGGTCGTCGTCGTGGAGGTGGAAGGTCTGCTTGTTGTCGGGCGGGTAGTCGAAGTGACCGTCGAGGTAGTTCCTATTTGGAAATCTTTTTTATACTGTTTTTGATTGGGATCGAGGGTATTAAAATCGTAAGTGGTGGGGGCGGCACCTGATTGGTTGATGACCAGGCGAAGATTGCGTTGAGGGAGTAAGGACAATTCAAAATCAGGATTGGTGAAGGTCTTGGTGGTCAATAACCGCTGTTGTTTTTGAGCATTCAATTCATAAAGGCTGATAGAATAAGACCGTGACGTCCCCGCAGCATTACGAATCGTTCCACTGATGGTCATTGGTATCTCTTCTGATCCAAAAGTATAAATATAGGTATCAGTCGTATTTTCTTTTGCTGTTCCAAAACTACGATTGGATACCAAAAAAGCCACTTCATCTGCTGGTGGAAAAATATATCCAAAATCATCCGCAGAAGAATTGATAGGTGCTTTCAAGTGAGTAGGAGACTGCCAGTTGTCGGTACTGCCTTTGCTACTAAAAACATCAAACCCACCAATCGTAGGATGTCCGTTAGAGGAAAAAAACAACTGTTCCTTTCCTGCATCGAAGAAAGGCGTTAATTCGTCTCCTAATGTATTAATTTTTGGGCCCAAGTTTTTTGGAAAGGTAAAATCAAACGCTTCGCTGTCTGCTTCCCGAGTCGTATACCATATATCGAGCCCCCCATATCCATCAGGTCGATCAGAAACAAAATAAAGCACTTCCGTCCCTCCTTTTTGAACAACACAAGGATTCATAGCCGTCGTACCATCCATTTTCAGATACTCTCGTAACCGAGCCGGAGTAGACCATTTGCTGTCTCGCTTTTGCGTAATATAAATATCACACTTGGACTTTATCCCTCTCCAACCCTGTGCATCGCTACAAAGGGTAAAATAAAATCGTTTTCCATCTGCACTAAAACTCCCCTGGCTGACGTGTCCAGTAACAGCGGGAAGCTTCGGCTCGACCGCCGTCGTCCACTGCCCACTCTCCAGACGAGAGCGGAAGATAGAAGCCTTGCCGGAACGAGCAGATACAAAATATAAAATACCAGAAGAAAAAGGGATTGGCGCAAAATCATCGGAAGGAGAGTTGATGGCATCACCTAGTCGGAAAAGACCATCGGTATTATCTGAAAGTGCTGGATGTCGTTCTGCAATCGCACATCCGGCGATTTCGTTTTTGACCAACGCTTGAACTACTTTTTTATCCGGTGCAGAATAGGTTTTTACAAAAGTACTAAACGCAGAGCGTGCCTCGCGATACCGCCCCTGTGCTTTTACTGCACGACCATATTTCAGCCCCGCCAATGGAAAATCATCATTGGATTGCACCTGCCCTAAAGTCCGTTCGGCACCTTTATAATCGCCAACAGTCAAATACGCTTCTCCCGCCGCATAGATCAGATTTTTTTTGTTAGACTTTTGTTGATAAGCATCCTCGTATGCCTTAGCTGCCGCTCCATAGTTCCCAGTCGCTTCAAAATTTTTGGCATCGCGAACCAATTGCCTCCAGCTCTGCCCATTGACCGAACTCACTGCAAACAGCATCATTATACTTCCAATAAAAATAATAGCCCTTATCATACTTACAAAATTAAAGAAAAGATGTACTATTTTATTCGTAATAAAAGGTTAAAAGTTACCGAAGGGGATATACAAAGCTATAATATCCGGTTAATATACGATATGTACCGCTTTCCGCGATCTACCTACCACTAAAAAAAACGCGTTTTTATATTGTAGAAATACATCATATATTGCATATAGTTTTCTCATAGTATGTTTGTTTAATCTTCCTGCAGCTCGATCCCTCCTGAGTTGCAGGAATTTTTTTTGGAGTTGATTGAGATTGCTCGTTTTGATTGAGATTGTTCGTTATGAAGCATGGAAAGAGATAGATGTGGTAATGATCAGAAATCAAAAAGGATCAGAAATCAAACCTGTCTGCCGTAGGCAAGAAAGAAAAGCTCATTCATTGAAAAATTCAAATGCGGTCATAGATAGGCTCATAAGGATCAATAAGCACAAAAGAACGAGTAGGATGGCTCAACTTATTTTATCAACATTTTTTATCAACATTCCCAAGTAGCTAAAGACAGTCATATTAATAACAAGTAATTAAAAGTAGTCTACTTACCTAAAAAGTGTGCATACAAAGCCCGCGGGCGGGCTTTCCCACCCTTTTAGCGTGACACCGTTTGTCACCCCCCATGTTGAAATTTACCACTCAGGCAAACCTCTTCCATGTCCAACCTAGCGTTACCTTGGTCAGGATATAATAATCCAGCTTGCATGTTCGATTTTTTGTTTGTCTAACCTAGACCCAAAAGCCAGGGAGACTACTCAGATATTCTGTACAGAATGGAATTCCATTAAAAAGATAAAGCGGGCTTACTCCACCCAGAATAGCACTGGCTTCATCGTAACACAAAGATATAATACTTTTTGTTTAAAAAAAAATATTTTGACATTATATTTATAAAAATAATGGAGTGGTTGACAAACCAGAAGAAAATGACTTAAAGAACAAAGACGTAGTGGTAGCGTTTGTTCGTTGGTATACAAAAAGCCAAGAAAAAGAGTTTACCGAGATGAAAAATCCAAAAAAACCAACAAACTCCTACCTCCCCTTCCCCTGCTCCCCCTCAAAAAACCTCGCCCACTCACTCAACCGATGACTTCCCTGCCGCGCAAACTGCTCAACACTGGCAGGTGAAACATCAAAAGCCTCCTGAAACTGTCGCAAAAGCGTAGCAGCCTGTCGAGGATCATCAAAAAGCTGCTGCAAATCATCAGGCCGAAGCGTTTCCGCAGGTTGCCCGCTAACGCTAGAAAAAATACGATCCATTTGTTGATAAGTAGACTGAGCCGTCTTAAGAATCTGGTACCAAGATTTTGCGTTGGACACTTGGCTCCCGTATTTATTTTTGAGTTGATCGTAAAAAGAAATTTCTTCTTCGGAGATACCTTTTTTTTGCAAATCAGAACGATACGTAGGCTGATTGGCGGAGAACTGCTCTGCGATTTGAGACAATGTTTTATCGACCGATTCCTTGCGCTCAGGTTTGTATGGGCGGCGCGTCTCCTGCCAGTCGTTAGAGCCGGGATTATTGATGAGTTCAGTGGACTCGGTTCGTTGAAGAATTTGACAGCCACCGTTACGGACAGTGATAAACAATACCAACCCTATTCCTGCCAAAAAGGTGATGACCTCTAAAGGTCCAAGTATTTTTTTTCGTTTTTCTTCCACGTTAAAAATCGAGTTTGAGTCGCAAATTAATCCGACGCGAAGTTAAGAAATTAGGAACAGCATACTGCGTATTCGTAATCGTCTTTACCCAAGTATTAGCCGCAACATTGGCCACCTGCAAAAGGT
>Ga0114957_1005145_pt1 | contig 10935 bp, 10 predicted proteins | sample BantaG_FD_87175 | JGI IMG/M metagenome (GOLD analysis project Ga0114957, IMG submission 87175) | Marine algal microbial communities from Bantry Bay, Ireland - BantryBay_4 metaG | ecosystem: Host-associated > Algae > Red algae > Unclassified | place: Bantry Bay, Ireland | collected 2014-11-21 | reverse complement strand
GGAACTGCCTTTCCTCGACTCGTTCCTCGCTCGGAATGACAAACGACTTCGCTCGGAATGACAAGAATCTTTAAAACTGGTGCTGAAGGAGTAGCTTTATGGTAGATTATCAAATCAAAACAGGTTCTTTCCCTCCTGACCTTGAATGGAGCGTATTCAAAGAACTATTGATAAAAATCAGCATTTATATTTTTAAAAATAATAAAAGCTCCCATTGTAACATTTTATATTTATCAATCGTCTTCCTTTAGAAATACCTATAACTACAACCATTTCAACAAAAAAAAACATATGAAAGCTCCATTCTTTCTTTTTTTTAGTCTTCTTTTTATTTCAAATATTACAACTGCACAGGAGAAATTTAAATTAAAAGGTGTAGTCATCGATCAAGAGACTCGCCAACCACTACCTTATGCTCATATTGGAATTCCAGAATTAGGAATTGGAACTACTGCAAGTGATAAAGGAGAATTTGAATTTAAAATCCCAACAGATCAAACAGATAAAGAGTTAACGGTTTCATTTATTGGATTTAAAACTTTTAGAAAAAAAGTAAAAGAACTGGGAAATCCAACTACCATAAAAATTGAACCTGAACCCACTAGTATTACAGAGATTGAAGTCCTTGGAGAAAATGCAGTTGAAAGTATTATTAGAAAAGCAGTAAAAAGAATTCCAAAAAATTATCCTTCACATGGACATACCGATTTGGCATTTTATAGGGAAGCAAGAACGGGTAAAGATTCACAATATATTTACCTAGCTGAAGGTGTTTTAAATGTTTATAAAAAAAGTTATAAAAGTAAAAAAGAAGGGCAAGTCAGTCTGATAGAAGGTCGGAAAATCAATATAAGAAATCCATTAGATACCACAGTTGCAGGAGGTTTTTCATCGGGTCATATGGCAGCTCACCGTTTTGATTTTGTTTATAATCGAGAGGATTTTTTACAAGAAAAATATTTTCCAGTATATCAATATTGGATAGAAGGGATGACCACTTATAATGGGAATCCCGTTTACATCATTGCTTTTAATAAAGATTATGATGCCGAAGCGGCTTATGAAAAAAACAAATTATTTGATAAATCAGGGAATGAATCAGGTGGGAAAATTTTCGGTTTAAACTTTGGGAAAAAGAAAAAGCTTAGAGCACGAATGAAGGGTAAAGTTTACATTGATAAAAACTCTTATGCCATCATCAAAGGTGAATTTGAAATCACACCAGAAGGGTTAAAAAAATGGAATGATTACCCGCTTTACTCTGGTAATTGGAAAGGGTATTCATACATTGTCAATTACCAACAGATTGGAAAAAAATGGTATTTCAGCGATGCCTTCCGAAGAGGAATTTATGGTGGCGGTGGCATCTACACCAATGAAGTTAAAATCACTCAGATCAATCCTCAAAAAACTGGTCCACTACCCTACTTAGATCGGATGAAACGTAATCAACAATTTACTCGAATGACAGGAAGTTATGATCCTGATTTTTGGGCAAACTATAATACGACTCCTCTCAACGCAGCATTGGCGGCTAGTGTAGAACAAATGCAAAATGCAAAAAAAGCAAGAGAAGCACTCGATCCTGTTTATTTAGCAGAACTTCAGTTGCGTCGAGATTCCATTGAATATGTCAAGCAACAACAAAAAACAGAAAGAGATAAGGAAAATATGGACCTTGATATGAGTGAAATTCAACAGTATAATATGGCACTCAAAAGAAATCAAAAGAAGAAGAAAAAGAAAAGAGATTACAATAAATTTAGTGCTTCATTTGGATTAGGAACTCATCTAATTTCTACACCAAAAAGTCAAATGGGAATTACCATTTTATCTGATGATGAACCAAGAGAAACGATTATGTCATTATCTGATGAAATGAAAGGTAGGGAGTTTGAAATTATTGGAAGTATGGATTTTGATATTTTCTTTAGGAGAAATTTCTTTATGCGATTTGGATCTGCTTTGGACTTTGCAGATAGTCGTTATAAAGAACGTTCAGTAGGACTTGGTTTGCAAATGAATTTTTCCAAGCAACGTCCATTTTTCTTTAGAGCAATGGCTCAATATTCTAATTTAAAATATTATCGAAAATTGGGATTAGGGGATAATGATTATGGAAAATTTAAAATCGAAGGAAAGAAATTCAAAGCTAACGATATCAAATTAAATTACGGAAGCCGTACACATAATTTAAAACTCTCGGCTGAAATGGCAATCGAATTAAATCCTGCTCGGGAGTTTTATATTCGAGGAACTTATTTTATGCCTTTCCATAGAAGACAAGATATTTGGATGCAAGAACGGAAAGAAGTTTTTAGAAAAAAAACGAATGTTCCTGTAAGCTCGGGACGAGTACAAGTGACTCAAAATGATGTTCCTTTCGATGGACAAATTATGCCTGATGAAACGATAAGTATTACTATTGGATGGGTCATAAAATAAAATTTCATTTATTTCTAAAATTGCTGAACATCTTTTCTTCCTCCTCCGTTCTAGCTTAGAATATCACATTTAAAATCAAACAAAATTTATTTCAAAGATAATTATCAAGCGAATAAATTTTCCAAAATAAAAATCAATTATTAGAAATCATTCTTTTGAATTTTGTAGAGAAAATTTAAAAACAGTAAATACAAAATTTTCGACCCATTCAAAATTCATCATTTAAAATTCAAAATTAGTCATTATGAGAAATTCATTATTGATACTACTATTTTCATTTTTTGCAGCCACCACATTTGGACAACTTGGGGTAAAAGGCGGAATAAATTTTTCCAACATTTCAACCGACGAAGACGATATTGAAAACTTGGAAGGTAAGTTAGGTTTCCAAGCAGGACTGATGCTTCGTATTAATTTAACAGAAACATTTGCCATTCAACCTGAAGCACTTTTTGTAAGAAAAGGAGCCAAATACGAATTCCTAGGATCGGAGGTAAAATCCAATATGGATTATGTTGATTTTCCAGTATTGTTGGTTTTTAAACCTGTTGATTTTATATCCATCCAAGTCGGTCCACAGTTTTCCTACTTACTCGGTACCAATGTAACTTATGGCGATGGGTTTGCAGGAATTGGACAAGGTTACGATGCAGAAAGAGATGACTTCGAAGATGTAGATTATGGATTGGCTGCGGGTTTAGGATTTAATTTAGGCAACGCCATCATTGATGTACGCTACACGAGAGGTTTTAAAAAATATGAAAAAGAAACCCTTGTTGGAAATATTGCAATCGAACCATCTTCTAATCATTATAGCTTACAAGCATCTGTAGGATTCTTGTTTTAATTTTTAAAAATAAAAAAACCAAAATTATGCTTACTGAAACCATACCTGTTGCCCCTATTCAAGAAGTAGTCGATCAGACTGCACAAAGAGAAAATCAAGCTAAAAGTATCATCAAAAAATATACTTTACTCTCAGGAGGTGCAGCACTTGTGCCTTATGATTTTGTAGATGTAATATCTTCCACCGTAGCGCAAACTATGATGATTAAAGAACTCTGTACTTTATATAACGTATCATTTTCTGAAAAATGGATTAATGTCGCAGGGTGGTCTGCAGCAGGAAGCGCAATTATCAAAGCGGTCTCGAATATCGTAGAATCTGTCATCAGCGGTAGTGGTTTCCAAAGTAGTTCATTCGATTTATCGGGTGCAGCTATTGCTGCAATTTATACGGGAACGGTAGGTGAATTTTACCATTTACATCTAAAAAATGGAGGTACACTACAAAATATAAAAATAGAAGATTTTGTAGACTATTTTATCCAAGAAATAAAGCAAGGAGATATCAGCTTGGCTACATTTACCAACCCTAAAACTTTGATAAATCACTTAAACATCGTATAATTGTATCCCATTAAAAATTAATATTCCATCTTGATGACCAGTCAAGATGGAATATTTCTATTTCGAGTCGTTATTGTTTTTTGTCAATTAAACATTCCATTTGTTATATTATACAACTCTAGTTTCATTTTATTTATCAATACATACATACAAATATGATATTTCATGAGTGAAATTTCAAGGGAAAACCCATACACTACTAAGTATGATTTAACCAACTGTGATAAGGAACCTATTCATATCATTCAGACTGTTCAAAGCTTTGCAGCTATCCTTGCAGTAGACTTATCTGATTGGCATATCCGCCAGACTTCTTCTAATATTTCTGAATTTATCAAAAAAGATATTAATCAAATTTTAGGAAAACCACTATCCGACCTTCTCCCTAATTTTATTATAGAACGATTAAAAAACGGAATAGAAATACAAGATTTTTCGGAGATCAATCCAATTGTATTGCCTTTTGATGATGAGATCGCAGCAGGGACTATCTTGATTGCGCACCAAAAGGGGGAGCAACTAATCATTGAAGTGGAAGAAGTAGAAGAAATTGAAAATGAATTGTCCTTCTTGAACAGAGTAGATAAAGCCATTCTAAAAATTCAAGCTAAAAAGGAAATGAAAAATTTACTTCGTACACTAGTGAAAGAAGTAAAAGGTATTATAGGCTATGAACGTGTCATGATTTATAAATTTGATAAAGATTATAATGGAGCAATAATCGCCGAACATAAGGAAGAACACTTAGAAAGTTTTTGGGGGTTAAACTATCCCTCAACCGATATTCCAAAACAAGCTAGAGAATTATTTTTGACCAATCGGGTGCGAACTATTGCAGATGTGAATGATAACGTAAGTATGATTCAGCCACCATTGCATCCTGTTACCCAACAGCCACTTAATGTAGGAAGTAGTGCGGCACGAGGGGTATCTCCGATACATTTGGAATACCTGCGCAATATGGGCGTTCGAGCGAGTTTGAGTGTCGCTATCGTTGAACATGGAAAATTGTGGGGATTGATTGCTTGCCATCATTATTCAGAAAAGAAAGCGTTATCCTATCGTACCCGAACTTTACTAAAGTTTATGGGACAAATTTTTTCGGGACATTTGGCGTTATTTCGTGCTAATGAATTTCGCGAAAATTTATTAATGAAAAATAAAGTTCATGCGCAAATATTTACTCAATTAGATGAACATAAAGATTTGATTCATGGCTTGACCAAAGAGAAATTTACCATTTTGGATTATATCAAATCTACAGGTGCAGCCATCGTTTATGAAGATAAAATTTCGACTATCGGAATCACTCCCACCGATGATGAAATTCAAAAATTAATCAACTATTTGTCAGAACACGATGAGGATTTAGTTTTTTCTACGGATAATTTACAATCTATCTTTCAGGAGTACAGTAACTTAACCAAAAATTTTGCGGGATTACTTTCGATAAAATTAACAGCTGACCCTGCGGAATATATTCTTTGGTTTCGAGCACCCAAAACTAAGGAAATTTTTTGGGGTGGAAATCCAGAAAAAGCAATTAACAAACAAAATCCGAAAGTGCGGTTGTCTCCTCGAAAATCATTTGAAAAATGGAAACAAGTCGTCAAAGGCTCGGCAGATTCTTGGGAAAAACATGAAATGGATGCTGCCATCCTTTTACGAAATGACATCAAAGAGATTTTCTTAAAAAGATTTCAAGAACTTAAAAAATTGAATCACGATTTAAAATCTTCCTACGAGGAGTTGGAAAGTTTTAGTTATAGTGTAAGCCATGATTTACGTTCACCGCTAAGAGCGATTGAAGGTTTTGGACAAATACTATTGGAGGATTATGCCGATAAATTAGATGAATATGGTTTAAGCGTTATCAATACCATTGTGGAAAATATCAATCGAATGAATAAATTTGTTGATGATATTTTAAGGCTTTCCAAATTAGCAAAAATCAAACTCATCTATAATGAAGTAGATGTCACTAATATGTTACCCCAAATAATAAAGGATTTTAAAAATGCAACCCCTGATTACCAAAAAGTTGAAATAATTATTGGAAATAATTTGCCAATAATACATGGAGATTATACTATGATTTACCAACTTTTTTCTAATTTAGTGGGGAATGCGTTAAAATATAGCGTCATAAAAGAAAATCCGAAAGTAGAAATAGTAGGAAAAATAGAAAACAGTCACATTGTTTATTATGTAAAAGACAATGGAATAGGCATGGACAATAATTATATTCATAAAATTTTTGAAGTATTTAGTCGTCTTGTTTCTGAGGATGAATTTGAAGGAACAGGAATCGGATTATCTATCGTAAAACGAATTATTGAACGCCACCAAGGTATTATAAATGTGGAAAGTGAATTGGGCAAAGGAACAACCTTTGAGGTGTCTTTTCCTAAAATTGATAATGAACAATTCGCTCCCTAATGTGTTATTTTCAAGGAAAAAGATTAATGGAAGATGGAAAGTATTGATTTGTTATTTGTAGAAGATAGTGTCAATGATGCTCATTTCGTACAGCGAATTTTAAAGAAAGAGAATTTAACAGAAAAATTCTGCTGGTTAAAAAACGGAGAAGAAGTTTTTAATTATTTCTTCCAAGAAAAAAAGCCAAAACCCCGATTTATTATGTTGGATATAAAAATGCCAAAAGTAAACGGATTTGAAGTTTTGGAAAAACTCAAAAATAACGAACAGACAAAAGATATTCCTATAATTATTTACAGTTCGTCTGCCCAAAAATCTGATATTACAGCTGCTTACGCCTTAGGTGCAAACAGCTATATTAATAAGCCGCCCCGTTATCAAGACATGAAAGAGTTATTTGTGAATCTCTTTCAATATTGGATAACCTTAAACAAAAATGTTACAAATGATTAATGAAAAATTAAAAGTTTTCATTTTAGAAGACCTCAAAACTGACCTTGCATTGGTCAAAAGACAAGCACTCAAATATAACCCTAACATCACTTTTACGGTTGCGAATAATCGTGCAAGTTTTTTCGAAAAAATCGAGTGGTTTAAACCTGATGTAATCTTATCTGACTTCAATCTCCCTGATTTCAATGGCTTGAAAGCACTTCTTTATATTAAAGAAAAAATGCCTAATGTCCCTTTTATCTTTGTGACTTCGACATTAAACAATGAAGAGTTGGTGGCCAAAACTATTCTTGATGGTGCTAGTGGATTTGTGCTTAAACAAAATATGTCGGTACTCCCTGATGTACTAAAAAAAGTACTGGAAGCAAGTAATGAAAAACTTGAAGCACTTAAAATCAAGGAAGAAAAAGAACGTCAACAAAAGGTTTTGCTGAGAAAATTAGAAGCAAAAATTGTTCAATTGAATGGCGATACTGGTCAAGAACGAGAGGAAGTACTTCGTATTGTAAAAAAATTACACGTAGTAACATGAGTGCGGTATTAGGTTTATTAAAAAATTCTACTAAGGACTTACATGATCGTTTGGAATCGGTTTCCTATGCTCAACAAATTATGTCGAAGCAATTATCGCTTCAACAATACTATGAAATCATTTATAAAAATTATTTGATTTACAAGCAACTGGAACCTCGGCTGAACAAGAATCTGACAAAAATTGGTCAACTCTTTCCGCAACGATTTACTTCTCGTAGATTAAAAGATTTGGAAAATGATTTAAAATATTTTAAATCAACAAAAAAGAAAAGTCCATCCATTACACCGTTTAAGATCAGCGAAAAGGATGCTGCCGCATGGTTAGGTGTTTTATATGTTTTGGAAGGTTCTCGGTTAGGTGGTAATGTCATCGTAAAAGCATTGAAAGACAACCCCAACTTAAAAGACGTACCCGAATTTCATTTTTATCAACAGAAAGAAATCAACATTCGAGACCGTTGGGTTAATTTCCAACAAGCAGCTTCCAAATATATTTTATCCGAAACGCAAACTGCCAATGCGATCAACGCTGCCAATTTTACATTTCAATATTTTTATAAAATACATCAGTCGGAATTAGAGTTCTAGGAGAATTAATTTTGAATTTTGAATGATGAATTTTGAATAGGTTCAAAGCTGAGTAAATACAAGTTTTTCGACCTATTCAAAATTAATCATTCAAAATTCAAAATTGGTATATTACCCCGCCATGATACTTTCCGAAAATGTAAGCACCCTGTTATAATCTGCTGAATTTGTCAAATACTCCTCCGCATCATCTACTAAAACTTTGATTTCTCGGTGGATAATTTCACGTTGTTTATTTGTACAGTAATCCTTTTTATGCAAAAATTTAAGCATCTCCAACATCTTCATCATCACCATCAAATCGTGTCGAGCATATTGCCGCAAAGGAGCGAGAATAGAAAATAGGAGTTCGTCGAATCCTACAATTTCCATCCAAATATTGGTCGGTAATTTTTGATCATTATCATCTTTAAAGACTACTGCACCAGCTTCAGGAAGCTTCATCTTTTCCATAAATAAAATAGTCAAATAATTAATGGCCGATAAGGCCGTACCGGGATCATTGATTCCAGGACTCATAGCTTTCAAGGCAATTTCAGTAATTTGTTTAAAACCAATCAGGTGGTCGTCCTTGACATTTTCAGAAATAGTAAGAACAAAATTTTCAAGAATTTTATGTTGTATTTCCTCTTCCAATTCCTTATCACAAAGAAAAAGAGGAATACCTTCTAAAATAAATTTACTTTCAGAAACTACTATTTTGATTTTTAAATTTTCCTCCGCTCCTATTTTTCCAATCTTTTCTAAGTTGACAGATTGAAAATATCCAGAACGATCCGCAGCTATAGGATGCCATTTTTTTACATCTTGAGGTTCTTCCTCATCAGACAATCGGCTAACTACTCCGTTTTTCATATTATCCAAAGTAGAAGAATAAAGCGACCGCAATATTTTTTCTACTTGAACAGATTCCGAAATGGAATTGATAAAAAAGACAAACAGAAACAAACACACCACTCCAAAGTTAATCCCCAAAAAAACAGAAAAACCTGGCAATGGAATTTTATCTTGATTAGGTGTCATATTTACAATCATCAATAAACAATAAGTTATTGTTCCCAAATAGGTTCCTAGAACGATCTGATGAAAAGTATTGGAAATAAGACTTGGAAGAATACGTGGAGAAAAATTAGAGGCTGCATTATTTAATAAAACCATCACCATCGAGAAACTAAAAACCATTAACGAAATCAATGCCCCCACCAAAACATTTAAAACCGAAAGTGCCACGCCCCAATCTTTGATAAACAAGACAGATGGTAATCGCTCTTCCATCCAAGGTGTTAATCCCTGTGACTCCGCATAAAACATCAATCCTGTAAATAAGAAAAATCCAGTTGCCATAAGCAGAGGAATGAAGGCAATACTCGAAGTAATTTTTTCATAAAGGAATTGTAAAAAATAGGGAAAGCGTTTGAATTCTTTAAAAAACTCCATGGATATATAGGTTTTGTTTCCTCCAAAACGCATCTACTATTGAGTATGTTCAAAATAATTTTTCTATTATCTGAACATATCTAGTACTTGCCCGTTTTAGTAGAAATAGATTATAATTCTATTCATAACACATTCAAAATCAATACTTTATGTTTCAACAGTTCAGCGACTCACTTTCAAATTTAGTAGGTAAAATGCAATCATGGATAGATGCTATCGTGCTCGCCTTACCTAATATAGTTCTTGCAAGTATAGTCCTCGGTATTTCTATTTTCCTAGCAAGATACTTTAAAAATATAGTAACGAAGCTACTTTATAGAACTACTGACAATCGAACAGTAGTTGGAGTAATTTCCAACATTGCAGTAGCTGCATTTATGATTGTTGCATTGTTCGTCATACTAAATATTTTAAATTTGAGCGAAGCCGTAACTGCATTATTAGGAACTGCAGGTGTGATTGGTTTGGCGGTAGGTTTGGCATTGCAAGATCCATTAATCAATTTATTTTCGGGAGTATTGATGAGTGTTAGAGATTATTATCAGATAGGAGACCTAATTGAAACCAACGGATTTTTTGGAAAAATTAATAAAATAACATTGCGCTCTACTGTCATTTCTCAACCTGATGGACAAGAAGTAATTATTCCCAACAAAGAAGTTTTACAAAATCCATTAAAGAATTTTTCACATAACGGTCGGCGGAGAATTGAGTTAGATTGTGGTGTTGCTTATGGTGATGACTTAGAAAAAGTAGAAAAAATAGCCATTAAAGCAATAGAAGAAAGTGGACTTGATCTTCGAGAAACAAATCCCATTGAGTTTTACTACATGGAATTTGCGGATAGTTCTATCAATTTTAGAATTCGTTTTTGGAAAAATATTACTTCTCAATCAGATTACTACGCAGCTCGTCATATCGCTATCAAAGCCATTAAAAAAGCATTTGATAACAATAAAATTACAATTCCTTTCCCAATTACCTCATTGGACTTTGGAGTAGTCGGAGGGGTAAGAGTAGATGATATTTATCCTCCTCAAAAAATAAAGCCGATGAACGGTACGCACAAAAGTGTCGCACCTGCTAATTAAGAAGTTGTCCAAAGGTACCTTTTGAGGTTACTCAAAAATCAATTATTTCTTAAAACATTTTAAAAATTTAAAAACAAATAAAATGGACAATAATGGATCTTCGAATAATTATTCTATAGAAAGCAAAAGTCACCTATATCAGGAAATGACAGCACTTAAAGTTAGAATAGAGAAATTTCTTAATGGGGTGGCATCAGAGATGAAAGTAGATAACACTCCTCCTACAAAAAACGTAGGGGTGAAAGCAGCTATATTAAAAACGCATCAATTTACCTTAAGAGAATCAATAGAATGGATGGGAAAAATGGACGATACGGAGTGGATTGAACACAAAGCTGATTTGCAAAGAGATTTCAAAGCAGCCAGCGATGCACTCGATGTCGCAATTAAGGAATACTAAAAAAATAAGTTATAACAGATTTGCGAATTTATTTTGTTTTTAGATGAGGCAAAAAACGCAGACAACCTACATGGTTGGCGAGTATTTTTAACGAAATATAAAAGCAAAAGAAATCGCAAAGTGTTATAAGTTATTCTT
>Ga0114957_1005144_pt1 | contig 10936 bp, 5 predicted proteins | sample BantaG_FD_87175 | JGI IMG/M metagenome (GOLD analysis project Ga0114957, IMG submission 87175) | Marine algal microbial communities from Bantry Bay, Ireland - BantryBay_4 metaG | ecosystem: Host-associated > Algae > Red algae > Unclassified | place: Bantry Bay, Ireland | collected 2014-11-21 | reverse complement strand
GATGGAATTAAACTTGTCTCTGAGTTAAGCCCTATTTCTCCACCTACATTAAAAGACCATTTTTGATATAACGCGGTATTACTACTAGTCAAGGAAATCAATGGCTTATTTATATGATCCATAGAAAGGCCTGCATAGATACTACTGTTTTTACTTGTTATGGCGTACCAAAACAGACCCACTCCTACATCAGGATATGTTCCTGTATTTAAATCATCGAAGGACTCCCCATTAGAGGCACCAGTATTTATACTTTCATTTGCGACATCATACTGTCGACCAAACCATAAATTTGACCAATCTGCGGTATTCATTCCAGCACCTACTTTTATACCTCCTGATAAATACTGAGATCCTGTCCCGTATTTTTTCTCACTTAATTTCATGACATAAGAAACGGTCATATGTCCTAAAGTCTGTCTGAAATTGCTCTCTCCTACCTCATCTCCAAGAAGTGTAATCCCAAAAGCCAAAAAGTCATTACGACCCATTGCCCATTTAATATCGGCACTGGCTCTGAGGGTTCTAAAAGAGTTAGTTCCCTGCAAGCTGGACCACTGATCACGGTAAGAAGTACCTGCTCTATATTTTCCTTCAAATACACCAGACAAGGCCGGATTTATTTCTAATGGTGTAAAATAGTATTGAGAAAAATGAGGATCCTGCGCCGATAATTTAAAGCCGATTAATACAAACAATATGATATATAATTTCTTATTCATCATCGTATTAAAGTTGTACTACCCTTAAAAAAATAAACGCTACCATCTACGTTTTCTACTTCAGCAGTCCAGATAAAAACACCTGGATTCATAGCTTCTCCCTTAAAGGAACCATCCCAGCCTATAGATAAATCATTAGTATTAAAATCTATTTCTGAATATACTTTTTCGCCCCAGCGATCATAAATATTAAATTCTTTGACTAGGATTCCTCCTTTTCCAAAAACATTTAAGATATCATTTACACCATCTCCGTCAGGAGTAAATCCAGTAGGAATATCCACAAAAATTTCTAGTACCGCTATGATTCTAATTTGAACCTCTGCCTGACAACCATTTTCATCAACAACTGTCAGTGTGGTAAAAATATCTGTTGTTATATTTTCTATCGTAGGAAAAGAACAGTTATCACAATTAAACAAATCGATGTCTGACGAAGACCAAGAATAGGTAAGTACACCTTGCCCATTTAATATTTCTGGAAACAACTGGATACTCTCGCCATAAGCTACTTCTTTAGACGTTCCTATGTTAATTACTAATTCAGGATTCTGAGTAATTTCTATATTTTCAATAATAGAGACACAGTCGTTTTGGTCTTTTACATAGACGCTATAAACATCTGCCACTAATCCGATAAATGCAGGTGTAGAAGTATAATCGATTCCGTCTAGACTATACAGATAAAGTCCGCTCCCTCCCTCAGGAAAAATAGTAATCCGTCCATCAAAACCTCCAAAACAAGACACATCTTCTGCGTCAAAAGTAAACGATAATGGATCTAAATTTTGATTAATAAGAACGGAGTCTACCATCTCACAGAGATTATCATCCACAATCGTAACATAATATAAACCAGCACTTAGATCCGTAACAAATGATGTTGTATCTCCAGTAGACCAATTTAAATTATAGGGGGAGAATCCACCTGACAACTGTAAGTCCACTGTTCCATCGTTAAAGCCAAAACAAGAAACCTTTGTAACGAGAAAATCGGTTATTATCTCTGTAGGTTCATCTAAATTAAATGTCTCTGATACACTACAATTATTAAAATCAGTCACTTCTACTATATAAGAATCTGCACCAAGTCCTTGCGCTAAAGAATCCGTTTGAGAGCCTGTATTTAAACTCCAACTATAATCGTATGTAGGTGTACCGCCGCTTGCGGTAACTCTTATAAAACCTTCTTTACCATTGTAACAAATAGGATCTTCTTTCTGGACTAATTCTATCTGTAAAATAGGAGGTTGTGTAACCATAACTGAGGACACAGATGCACATTGATTTAAATCTGTAACTGTCACCTCATAAACTTGATCTCCTGAAAGATTAAATATTTGTTTTCCATTCTGTATAGGGCTTGTGTTCCACGTATACTGTAATTGATCCAAGTCCAAAAGCACCCCATTTACTTTTACGCTATCTACTGATGCAGAACCATCATTAATTGCAAAACAACTTGCAGGTAAAGATGACGTAAAAATTTCTAAGTCCTCAAAATCCGTTACGTCCGCTGAAGCGGTAGAAGAACAATCGTTTGCATCCGTAACAGTAACCGAATAATTCCCGGCTGAAATATTTTCAATTTCTGAGGTTATCGCACCATTACTCCATAAGTAAGAATATGGAAAAACACCACCATCCACTGCTACCGTTAATACACCACCTTCTATTCCTTGACAAACAAAATCATTCTCTAGCGTTAATATTAGACCTTCATCAGGTTCCTCTACTTCAAATGCAGAAATAAAAGTACATCCATTTTGATCTGAAACGGTTACTACATAAGATCCATCTTCTAAATCAGAAATCGAAGGATTATTACTTATAAAATTCCCAGGACCAGACCATGAGACTAGATAGGGATCGTTCCCTCCTTCAATTGTAAGATCTATACTTCCTGTTAATTCGTTTTTACATAAGACATCTACGATACTTTCTTGAACTATAAGATCAGAGGCTTCTGCCACTACAAATGTCTCAGAGTATCCACAGTTATTACTATCTGTTATTTGTACAGAATAAGTTCCTGCAGAGAGGTCTATAAGATCTTCGTTATTAGGAGATATGGCTCCGGTCCAGACAACAACATATGGGTCATTGCCTCCTTCTATCATTAAATCTATACTCCCATCCGTTCCTCCATTACAACTTGCATCTTGAATTATTTCTACAACTGTTATTTCTTGAGGCTCATTTAAAGCGGCACAGAGGCTCGAAGTACACATATTTCCATCAGTAATCGTAACACAATATTCATCCGCAATGAGGGAGTTTATATTTTTAGTCTGAAACGTTTGCCCGCTATTAGTTCCTTGCCATGCATATGTAAAATTGTTATCTCCGCCTGTTGCATTAATATCGATCGCTCCCGTTGCGGAACCAAAACAGGAGATCTGTGAGATATTAAATCCAAGATTAATTTCATCCGGTGTATCGAGCTGTTGTGCCATTACCACCATACATAAATTTGCATCAGTAACTGTTAGTTGATACGTGTCTCCAGTTAAATTTTCTATAGTCCCTGTTTGAGCTCCTGTACTCCATACAAAAGTGTAAGGCCCCGTGCCTCCGGTAGGATCAGACATAATCATCCCATCAAAAGAATCAAAACAGGCAGGATTAGAAAAACTTAAATTGGCCACTAATGGATCTGGCTCTGTAATGGTCACTTCCGTAAATCCAGTACACATATTTGCATCTGTTACGACGATTAAATAATTCCCAACCCCTACGTTAAAAAGACTATCCTCCGTAGTTCCATCCTCCCATAAAAACACAAAAGGAGCAGTTCCACCTACAATATCTAGGGTAGCTATTCCGTCTAGTAATCCAGCGCAACTCACAGAAGATGCCTCTATCGGAGTAATAATTAAGTCTCCAGGTTGATCAAAATCCGCATTAAAAATTTGCTCACAATTATTAGCGTCAGTAACGGTAACAAGGTAATTATCTGCCATTAAATTTATAGCAATAGAATCTGTCTGTCCATTAGACCAATTAAATGAAAAAGGACCTTCTCCATTTACAACTTCTAGTGTCAGTTGCCCATCACCATCGCCAAAACAAGACAATGGGTTTATGACTATAAAATCAGCAACAATGGGATCCGCACTTTCAATGGACACATTAAATACTGAAGTACAGTCTAAATCATCCGTTATCATTACAGCGTAATCTCCACTGGGCAAATTATTAAAAACACCAGTTTGATTCACTTCGCTATCTAAAGTGTAAGTGTAAGGTCCAGTTGTTCCTGTCGCCTCAATGGTAAAACTACCATCTAAGAATCCGACACAACTAACATCCGTTAATGAAGTAATAGTAACGACGGGTATTTCGCAATTTCCAATACTACAAAGAAGTGATCCAGTATCACCGATACACTGTACATTCTTTCCTCTAACCCAAAAATCCACTATCTCTGTCATACTCAAACTACCTATCACATATAACAAATCTGTACCTACATCTATCCAGGTAATTCCGCCATCTAAACTAATCTCATATGAACTGGCAAATGGATCTGCATCCCAGCTAAAGGTTAACTCGCCAATGGCTGTTTCATTACAAATTAAATTTTCGAGTTCACTCGGTGTATCTAATACGGTAACGATTACGGAATCTATTTCCTCACATCCATAAGAATCCCGCGTCGTAAGATAATAGGTGGTCGTCACATCTGGAGTAGCAATTGGATCTTGGCAATCTATACAACTCAGACTTCCAGGTGGATCAGCGGACCATTCAAAATTAATTTCATAAACGGAAGAAAAGCAAATGGACCAAGAACTTAAAACTCCGGTATTAAAACCCGGATCATCATCAATAACTAGAAGTCGATAGGTTCCGTTAGTAGGATTTTCTCCATCCCACAAATCATCCCACACCCCTTCAGGCAAAAAAGAACCTGTATAAGTATCTGTATCTGAGAAGATATCGCCTTTAATAGGATCTCCATTATTTATGACTCTCGCTGCATCTATACTAAAACAAGTATTTACAAAATAATCATCTTGCATAAAATTTAATCCTACTATATCAGGATCGGGACCCCTCCACCCATTATCCGTAGACAATTCTAATATCTGTCCTCCAGGAGTGATTAAATAAATATCGAGATCATATAGAGTAATATGAGTTAAGGAATCAATGCATATTTGCTTAATAACATTTTCATTTAAAAACTCTGGAACCATACCAGTCACCGTTATATCTGAATAAAATTCAATATTTGCTTGATTAATTAGTAGCTCTTGTGTATTGTTGTAAATGGGTGGATCAGGTAAGGTAAAAGAGGGAGGAAATTCTGCATCCAGCAGCTGTTCTTCTCCCCGACAAATACTCATGTCATCAGGAAGTACCGGAGACTCTAATTGGTTTTCAACGATACGTATGTAAATAGTGTCTCTAGTACAAATATCTTTTTGGTAATCAAAAACAAAAAACTCCTCTCCCTCGGCAATTCCATCTTCCAAAACAATCAGGTCAAAACTAACAGCCGATTGCCCAGCTGGAATTTCTAAATCATTAGGTAATAATGAATAGTCTATCCCATTTTCTGCTAAGGGCAATGATAATCCAGCTGTTAAAATATTGAAATCTAAATCTAGATTAGTACTTAAGTCTATGGGTGAGGTAAAAGTAAAAGTAGCCGATTGGCATCCTTCTGCGACTCCACCGTCTAAACTTTCCGTATCAATTACTAAATCCAAAGATGGGGCTCCAAAACTCTTAGCCTCTAAGAATACAGCAGAATCAAAAATATCGTCTTCCCCATCTCCGATAGCTAATTTAATGGTGTACTCCTGACAAGGAATCACGATTGCCTCAGCTATAAAAATGTCTAAATAACCATTATACACTGGTAAACCTCCATTAGCCACTTCGTTAAAATAGATATCGTTTGTCAGATCACAATTAGCGGCGGGAGCTCCAGTCACTGAGCCACCTAGTGAACCATGATTTACCGTATTTATACTTACTGGTAAATTTAAAAATGTCTTACCACTAGGATCCGCAGGGTCTGGAATTCTTGCGATGTTTTCCCAGTTATAATTGCCCCCTCCCTGACTGGCAGGTTTAGGACCATCTATAAAAAATCCAAATACATCGTTATACGAATTACAGACATAGTATTTATATTCTTCAGATGCAAATACATATCTAAATCGGAGTGTATCAGAAATAGGCACAAAGGTGATTTCGTAAATATTTTGATCAAAAAGATCTACCGAAGAGATGGATTCTAATTGAGGATCCGAAACAGAAGATCCAGATGTAAATCCACTTGACTCAAAAGAAGTTTGATTAAAGAGCATCGCATCCTCCGAATATCCAGTAGACATTATGATACCTCTATCTAAATTTATATCCGCCATGCCATTAGAAAAATAGCCTATCGCTCGATCTGTTCCACTATGGGTAACATTGATTAATTCTACACCATCGCCTAAAAAAACATTTTCTATCAGATTAGTAGCATCATAAGGTGCCGTTAAACCATCTACTACTTGGATCTGTGTCCAACAGAGATTTATACTACAGATTATAAATCCAAATATGTATAATATTTTGATAGTGCGTCTATTCACAAACTCATTCTATTAGCAGCCGTAAAGTACTAGAATTATAGCTTCGAGCGGGTCTTTGGGCTAGAGATTTATATTCATTTAACAATCAATCGTCCGACATACGGATTGCTTTGTCTAATTATTAACATCATTGAGATGAAAAGCGGTATTTTTACATAAATGATATCGTTTTAAATGAAGCAGTTTTTTAAATTTTTTACGGCCTCTTGTTTAGGTACTATAGTCGCATTGTCTTTAATTATTTTAATCGGTTCTGTATGGATCGGAATGATTAGTTCTAAAAAACCAAAGATTGGTAGCAAAACAGTTCTGGAATTAGATCTAAGTCAGCAGATTCCTGAAATGACGGATAATGTAGCCTCCGATCAATTTGATTTTGAAGGAAAAGAATATCCTGGATTACGGACTATAAAAAGAGCCATCGCACATGCTGCCGATGATCCTAAAATCGAAGGGATTATAATTACTTCTAAGAGTGTTCCTGTAGGTCAAGCGACCCTTTTGGAATTAGTAACAGCAGTAGAAGAGTTTAAAGAAAGCGGGAAATTTGTGTATGCTTATGCGGATTACTATACGCAGTCAGGATACCTTATGGCAGCTACTGCAGATAGTGTTTTTCTAAATCCTAATGGGATGATCGAGCTAGTGGGTTTTGGATCATTGGTTCCTTTTTTCAAACCTTTAATGGATAAGGTAGGATTTAAATTTGATATCTATTATGCAGGTAAATTTAAAAGTTCCACGGAGCCTTTTAGACTTACGTCAATGTCTAAACCTAATAAAATTCAGACGAAGGCATTTTTAAATGACATGTTTGATGTTTACCTAGAGAAACTTTCTAGTCTTAGAAATATTGATAAAGCTACGTTAGACGGAATAGTTAGTGATTTTGGAGGAAGGACTGACGATCTATGTTTAGAAAATAACCTAGTAGATAAATTGCTTTACGCCAATGAGTTTAAAGCAATAGTAAGGGATAGGATCGGAATAAAAGAAAACAAGAAAATTAAAAAACTGAGCATCGGCAAGTATCTCGATCGTATCGAATTATCCGAGGGAGAAGGGGAAAATAAAATAGCTATTATTTACGCAGAAGGAGAAGTCGGATATAACAATGATGCAGAAGGAAATATTGATGATATCAGATATTTAAAATTATTTGAAAGGCTCAAAAGAAAAGATGATATAAAAGCGATAGTACTACGAGTTAATTCTCCAGGTGGTAGTGCGCTGACCTCTGATATAATTTGGAATGAAATAGAAGAATTAAAAAGAGATAGTATTCCTATTATCACTTCGATGGGAGACTATGCAGCATCTGGCGGATATTACATAGCATGTAACTCGGACGTAATCGTCGCTTCTCCCAATACGTTAACTGGATCAATAGGAGTATTTTCCATGCTTCCTAACTTAAAGGACATGATGAATAATAAAGTAGGTATTCAATTTGACACGGTAAAAACACATGATTTTGCTTTGATGAATAGCTTTGTATATGATCCTAATTCGCGAGAAGCGAAAATTATGCAGGAAAGTACAGATGATCTATACCTCCAATTTTTAAATAGAGTAGCGGAAGGCAGAGGAATGACTGAAGCCGAAGTAGACTCGATTGCACAAGGAAGAGTATGGTCCGGAATAGAAGCCAAAGAAATCGGTCTAGTGGATGAATTAGGAGATCTGGAGTATGCCATAAAATTGGCTGCAGAAACAGCAGGAATTGAAGAATATAAAATTGTCGAATATCCTTCGATAGAAGAAGATCCGTTTAAAGCTATCATTAAAGCTTTTAATCAGAATTCAGACGCATCATTTAATCCATATCAGGTAAAAACAGAGAAAGGTAGACGATTATTACAATCCGTTAGAGACATGGAAAGAGTGTTAGAAATGGATAAGCCGATGGCAAGAATGCCTTATAATATTATCTATCAATAAAGACTAGAAACAGTTTTCCAAGTTTATACGTTAAATAAGTATGAACTTAATTCCACAGTTTCCATTAAAGCTTGTTGTCTTTCAAGAGGAGCAAGTAAATCTTCATATTTTTGAAGAACGGTATAGGCAATTGATAACAGATTGCTATAAAAATGATAGGGCATTTGGGATTCCTGTCGTTCAAAAAGATAAATCTTTACGAATCGGCACAACGGTCAAAGTAGTTAAAATTGAAAATCAATATCCTGATGGTCGCATGGATCTCATCACTAGAGGCTTACAATCATTTATTATCAAGTCATATACCGATCCCATAGAAAATAAGCTTTACGCTGGAGCGGAAGTAGAATTTCTTAACTATACTGATGATTCTGATTTTGAGCTAAATAAGAAAATCATTAGTCTCATACAAGACTTGTATAAAGTTATGAAAGTCAATCAAGAGGTTACGGAGGACTATATTACTTTTAGAATCTATCAGGTTGTTCACAAAATAGGTTTAACGCCCAATCAAGAAATCTTTCTTCTAGAATTATCTAGCGAACAGGAACGTCAAAAATTTGTACTAGAACATCTACAACATTTAATCCCCATAGTCAGTAATTTAGAACTGATGAAAAGAAAAATAAGTATGAACGGTCATTTTAAAAATGCCCAAATCTAATTTTTATATTTTCTATATTGCGGAACGATTAAATGTATGCAAGATCCATTTTTTATAGACCCTGATATCCGTAAAGCGGAAACACTTCCTTCTCATTTTTACACCTCTTCTGAAGTTTTAGCATTAGCAAAAGAAAAAATATTTGTCCCTTCCTGGCAATGGATTACTGATTACCCCTTTTCTCAAAAGATAAACTCTGTCTACCCTTTCTCTTTTATCAAAGGATTTATAGATGAGCCTTTACTGATAACAAAAGATCAAAACGAAATAGTGCATTGCATCAGTAATGTATGTACCCACAGAGCAAATTTACTAGTAGAAGAACCGATCACTAAAAAGAATATTGTTTGCAGATACCACGGCCGAAAATTTTTACTCGATGGGACTTTTGATTCCATGCCTGAGTTTAAAACGGCAGAAAATTTTCCAAGACCCTGTGATCATTTGCAGAATCTTCCGTTAGAGCAATGGCATAATTTATTTTTTACTTCTTTAGATAATAGAGTGCCACTAAAAAGCACACTTGATTTTATGGATCAACGGATCGGATTTTTACCATTGGATACAATGATTCCCGATCCTGATCGTAATAAGGAATATACGATAGCGGCTCACTGGGCACTATATTGTGATAATTACTTAGAAGGATTCCATATCCCTTTTATCCATAATGATCTAAATCAAGTTTTAGATTATGGTAATTATAAAACCATTATAGATGATCATTGCAATCTGCAAATCGGATATGGAGAAAAAGATAACGACATTGTTTTTGAATTACCAGAAGGACATATAGATTATGGTGCATCTATTGCTGCCTATTACTTCTGGGTTTTTCCTAATATGATGTTTAATTTTTATCCATGGGGATTATCGATAAATGTTATCCGCCCTATTTCTATCATCGAAACAAAAGTTTCTTTTTACACTTATGTGTATGATTCCACTAAATTAGATAAAGGCGCAGGATCTGGACTCGATAAAGTAGAGATGGAAGATGAGGCAGTTATAGAAGCAGTGCAAAAGGGTATCCGTTCGAGATTTTATGATAAAGGAAGGTTCTCCCCTACTATGGAAAGAGGTGTGCATCATTTCCATAGACTAATAAGCACGTACCTAAATACGTAAGGCGGTCAAATATTATTGTGATCTAAGCTGGCGGCAAACTAAAAACACCCAGATTCCATCGAGTACAAAAACAAATTTTTGAAATATTGGAAAGTATGTAAATCCAATTTTAGTCTGATAAGATAAGAATGCTATAAGACTCAGAGCTAAACAGATAATGGCTATTACTTTATGAGACGAAACTCTTAATTTAGAATATTCGTAAATCAATGGTATACAACAAATAAAACCTGCGACACCAGCAAACAAAACGAGTATATCGTGATAATCTGTAAATACAAAAAGTAAAAGAACCATAGATATCATTCCAGAAATCTGGAAGATTCTCATATTTATATTTCTCTTATTAAATATTCTAGGTAAGAGATAGAAAAAAGTGGTCATCCCTATAAACAGTAAAATATGACCTGTAACAGCGATGGGTCTCGCCACATTACTAAAGCCTCCTTTAGAGACTTTTTCCATTATATCACACATGAGGTCTTTATCCATATGATATTCTTCTAATCCACCCGCATATTTTGTTTTAGCAATTAAAAATAGAATAGCATACGATAATACTCCGAGTATAGGAATGGGTATTAACCATTTACTTGTCGGTCGTGTTTTATTATCATTTATTTGCACTCTTCTTTTTTCTATTGAGCTCACTCGTGGATTAAAATCTAAGATTATTTATTATCTGTTGGACAATCATATAGACCCTTCTCCTAGGGTTCTATTATGGTAAAGTCTTCTACAATATTACTATCATCAAAATTGAAAAAGATACCTAGGTCATCATAACTAACGGTTCCCCATGAGTCTACATCTCCATCCCCATATGCCGTTTCTACTTCTTCTAATCTATTACCTATTTTTATCCCGGCTTCCGTCATTCCACT
>Ga0114957_1005143_pt1 | contig 10937 bp, 8 predicted proteins | sample BantaG_FD_87175 | JGI IMG/M metagenome (GOLD analysis project Ga0114957, IMG submission 87175) | Marine algal microbial communities from Bantry Bay, Ireland - BantryBay_4 metaG | ecosystem: Host-associated > Algae > Red algae > Unclassified | place: Bantry Bay, Ireland | collected 2014-11-21 | reverse complement strand
CGCCGCGAAACGGGCCCAGCAGAGCCTGGCTCTTCAGGTCGGCGATCATGTCAGCGGCGTCGAGCGCGCTGATGGGGATCAGGCGGAAGACGACATCGGCGATCGCTTCGGCGAGCACTCCCCCAACCCCGAGCATCACCGTCGGGCCGAACTGCGGATCGGTCGCCACCCCGGCGATCAATTCTCGAATACCGGAAACCATCGGTGCCACCAGCACCGTGACCTCACCGTCCTCGGGTGTTGCTGCAGCGAGAAGTTCAGTGGCTGCGGTGTCGACCTGTTCAGCAGTTGCAAGGTTGAGACGAACCAGCCCGCGCTCGGTCTTGTGGGCGATCCCATCCCCATTGAGCTTGCATACCACCGGCCCACCGAGTTCGTCTGCAGCAGCCACCGCATCAGCAACAGAAGTCACCTCCCGTTCATCCAGAACGGGAAGCCCATGCGAAGCCAAAAGCGCCTTCGCCTCAGCCTCACTCAAAGTAGAACCCGGAGTTTGCGCAGTAGACATGGCGGCATCCTATGACCCCAATCGAGCCGCCGCATTCGACTGCCGTGCGCACGAGGGGGCTTCGCGCGGCGCCGGTCGACCCGGCAAGGTGGATGAGCCCCACCAATCCGAGTCGTGCGTCTGTGCCCTCCGGGCACGACGAAGCCATTGCCATGCCCTGCGCAAGCAGCCGCCCGGAGGGCAAGAGCAGTGGCCAAAGCCACCCAGGCAAAACCTACCAAACCCGTGCATCCGCTGGTGCCCTAGATCTGGCAAAAACCTACATCTGGCAAAAACTTGTATCCGGCAGCAAACAGCTTATGGAGTGAGGGCGGCACCGAAGAAGTCTCTGAGGTGGTCCAGGCGGGCTTCGAGGGCAAGTCGGTCGAGCGGTTCGACGTCCATGAGGCCTTCGAGGAAGGCCATGTCGCTGAAGTAGCTGAGCAGCGCTCCGTAGCCGGTGAGCACCAGTTGTTCCGGGTCGTGTTTACGGAATCGTCCCGCACCCATCTCGGCCTCGAAATAGCCGACCGCTCGTACGAAGAACGGCCGTAGCGACGTGCCGAGGTCGAACCCGAGGCGATCGCCACCCTCGATCGCCTCTCGCCGGAGGATCCGAATGAAATCGTTGTTGTCACAGAAGAAATCGAACGCTGCGGTGAGCACATGATCGACACGAGTCCAGCCGTCCTGCACCGGTTCTTCGGCGGCATCCTCGACTCGAATGCGGAAGTCATCGAGCGCCTGAAAGAAGATCTGGCGGTACAACTCTTCTTTCGAGCTGAAGTGATGCAGCAGGCTCGGTCGGCGAATCCCGACCGCTTCGGCAATCGAGTTGAGTGAGGCACCGTCATAGCCGTGTTCGGCAAACCGACTCCGGCCTTCCGCCAGAATCAGGTCTCGCGTCGAACGGGGGTCAGCCATACGTCGCAGGCTACGCCGTAGCCACCGCTCCGTGCTGTCGAAATCGAGCCATTGTGTAGGGTGCAGCGATGAATCTTATGGCTGCGCTGTTTATTGAGTCGATCGATGTCCGCCAGGTCGAGGGTCCTTCAACCCGAATCGATCTGACCGGAGCCCACTTTTCGGCTGCCGCCCCGGAACCGTTTCCGCTGACGTGGGCGCCGCATCTGGTGGCGATCGTGCACGCGCCCGACGACGACAAGGGCGAAGCGATACTGGAGGTGGTCTTCAAGCGGGACGGCGAACAGGTCGCTCGCAACGTGCAGCCCCTCCAGGTCGAGCCGGGCAAGTTCAGCTATCGCCTGGTGCGTGCCGAGCTCGAGTTCACCGAACCGGGCACTGTCTATGCCCACTGTCGTCTCGACATGGGTGAAGAGACCGTCGTCCCCTTCACCATGCTCGACCATGCCAGCGCCACCGAGACGCCTGACTCTGGCGATGCCGGGGGCGGAGCACCCGCCTGACCATGCATCCAATGCACCCAGCCCGGGCCGCGGCGGCCTTGTCGGAACACCCGGTGCCGGCGGTCGCCACCGGCGAAGTCATCGCCGAGATCCTGGATCGGATGGGTCACGAGCCTGACCTCGCGGTGCTCACGGTGACCTCGCATCTCCATGGTGCCCTCGAGGACATCGTCCCGGCGATCCACGCCACCCTGGCCCCGAAGTCGCTGATCGGCACTACTGCCGTCGCCGTGATCGGCGGGAGCCGTGAGGTCGAGGAGCAACCGGCCATCTCGTTGTGGGCTGCCCGCTGGGACGGAAATCACCAGGTGGTGAGCCTGCCGCCTTCGGCTACCGAGGCCGGAATTCCGGGTTCGCCAGCGACGTTGGATGCCCTGACTGCAGTGGTCGATGCCGACGCCCATACCGCAATCGTCCTCGCTGATCCGTTTTCGTTCGATACCGAAGCCCTCCTCGACAGTGATCTGACGTTGATCGGCGGACTGGCCTCGGCCGGCCGTCAACCGGGCGGTAACCTGTTGATTCATCAGGACGAGTTGATCTCCGAGGGAGCAGTCGCTCTGGTGCTCAGTGGCGGAAGCCGGCCGACCACGCTGGTGTCACAGGGGTGCCGTCCGGTGGGCGATCCGCTCACGGTCACTGGTGCCGAGAGAAACCTCCTGCTGAGCCTCGCTGGCCGACCGGCCCTCGACTACCTCCAGGAGATGATTGGCAACCTCACTGAGGACGAGCGTCGACTTGCTGCCGGTGGTTTGCACCTCGGTTGGGTGGTGAACGAGCAGAAGGCCGAGTTCGAACCCGGGGATTTTCTGATTCGCGGGGTGATGGGGGCGGTAAAGAATCGCAATGCGGTTGCGGTTGGCGCCGTCGTTCCGGTCGGTGCTGCGGTGCAGTTTCAGGTGCGCGACGCCGAGTCCGCCGATCGGGAGTTGGCCACGCTGCTGAGCGAAGCGCCAGAGGCCGACGCGGCATTGGTATTCACTTGCAATGGTCGCGGTGTGCGCTTCTTTGGCACGTCGGATCATGATGCGTTGGCGATCTCAGAGCGCTTTGACACCAGCGCCGTGGGCGGCATGTTCTGTGCTGGAGAGATCGGACCTGTCGGCGGCCGCAATTTCCTGCACGGCTACACCGCCTCGGTGCTGCTCCTCTGAGCGTCCTCTGAGCGTCCTCTGAGCGATTGTCGGATTTGGCTCGATCTCAGGCGGAGGACAACCACGCAGAGATAGGGTCACCGATGTGGACACCACTCTCGAGACTCAAGCCATAAACGTCATCCGAGCTTTGGCCATGGATGGCCCCCATGCTGCGAACTCCGGCCATCAGGGCACCGCCATGGCGCTGGCCCCTGCGGCCCATGTGCTCTGGACCCGCATCATGAACTACGACGCTGCGAATCCGCATTGGCCCGACCGCGACCGCTTCATCCTGTCGCCGGGCCATGCGTCGATCCTGTTGTACGCCGGGCTGCACTTGACCGGCTACGGGCTGACCCTCGACGATCTCAAGGAGTTCCGTCAGTGGGACAGCGCCACTCCCGGTCACCCCGAGGTCGGTCATACCGATGGCATCGAGGTCACCACCGGCCCACTTGGCCAGGGCTTCGCCAATGCCGTGGGCATGGCCATTGCCGAGGAGCGGCTTCGATCCGTCTACGGCTCCGAACTCTGCGACCACCACATCTACGGCTTCTGCAGCGACGGCGACCTCGAAGAAGGCATCAGCCATGAGGCGGCGTCGCTCGCCGGCCACCTGAAACTCGGCCGGATTGTCTTCATCTACGACGACAACCATGTGTCGATCGACGGCCCCACCGAGTTGGCGCTGTCCGACGATGCCGCCAAGCGATTCGAAGCCTACGGCTGGCACGTCCAGGATCTCGGCGCCAAGGGTGAAGACCTCGACGCCATCGAAGCCGCAGTGAAAGCCGGTCGGGATCACACCGACGCCCCCTCGATCATCATCCTTCGCACCCACATCGGTTATCCCTCCCCCAGCCTCACCGACAGCCCCGCGGCGCACGGGTTGGCATTCGGTGAGGCCGAGATCACCGAGGCCAAGGCGGCAATGGGGCTGCCCGACGAGCCGTTCCATGTTCCCGACGACGTGCTCGACCTGTACCGCACCGCCGGTGCCCGCGGGGCATCGGTGCGTGAGTCGTGGGAGGGTCGTTACGCCGCTGCCGATGTCGAAACCCGTGACGGGTTCGACCTGTCGATGTCAGCCGGCGCCGTTGATGGGTGGGCCGATGCCCTGCCGACCTTCGAAGAGGGAAAGAGCATCGCCACCCGCCAAGCGATCGCCACGGTGCTCGAATCGATGGTGCCGTCGGTGCCCTCGTTGATGGTGGGCTCGGCCGACCTCGGTGGCAGTACCGGTACCAAACTGGATGGCGCCGTCGCCTTCTCCGCCGATGATCGGTCCGGTACCCGGCTCTATTTCGGCATTCGCGAGCACGCCATGGGTGCCATCATGAACGGCGCGGCGCTGCACGGAGGCGTGTTGCCGGTGGGCGGAACCTTCCTGGTGTTCAGCGACTACATGCGGGGCGCAGTGCGGCTTGGGGCGTTGAGCCAGGCCCGGGCGCTCTTCATCTGGACTCACGATTCCGTGGGTGTCGGCGAGGACGGTCCGACCCATCAGCCGGTCGAACACATCAGCGCCCTGCGCCTCATCCCCGACCTACCGGTGGCCAGGCCCGCCGATGCCAACGAAGTGGCCCATGTGGTTCATCGCTTCGTCGATGGTGAAGGACCACTGGCCCTCATTCTCTCTCGTCAGGGTCTACCGGTCCTGGCCGAAACAGCGGGTGACGAAGCCGCAGCCAATGTGGCCAGGGGCGGCTACGTTCTCTCCCAGCCCGCCGACGGCGATGCCCAAATCACGCTGCTGGCAACCGGCAGTGAAGTGAGCCTGTGTGTGGCCGCCGCCGAACTGCTGGCCGCCGAGGGCATCGCTGCCCGCATCGTCTCCATGCCATGTGTCGAGTGGTTTGAAGAGGAGTCGGTCGACTACCAGGAGTCGGTGCTGCCCGATGATCTGCCGTGCCTCGCCGTCGAGGCCGGTGTGCCCCACATCTGGTACCGCTACGCCGACGACGTCGTCGGCATCGACCGCTTCGGCGCCTCCGCCCCCGGCGACCTGGTCATGGAAAAACTCGGCCTCAACCCCGAAGCCGTCGCCGAGAGAGCCAAAGAGCTTCTTTAGCAGGTGCAGCCAGTTCGCCTTTTGGCGCCGATGCGGCCTGGCTGAGTGTCCTACTATTCAGGTGTGAGCAGCACTCTCAGGCCTTTGGAGCAGTTGTCGGATTTGGGAGAGCGGCCGCTCGTCGTTTCGCCGCATCTCGATGATGCGGTGTGGTCGACTGGCGCGCTGCTGTATGAACTCGTCGCCGGCGGGCAGAAGCCGTTGGTGGCGACCGTGTTCACCGACTCTCCCCCAGCCGATCTCGGGCTCACGACCTTTGCTCAGGAGATGCACGACAAGTGGGGCGGCTCCGCCGATGAGGTGTGGCGCCAACGTCAGTCCGAGGACCGCATTGCCCTCGACCACCTTCAGGTCGAAAGCCGCAACCTGGGCTTCCTCGATGCCATCTATCGGGACTATGTCGATGAAAACCTGCTCGCCGGGGAGCTCCTGGAGCGCGACAGCGAACTCGGTGCTCGCATTGTCGAACAGCTCGAGCCGCTTCTGACCACCGATGCCGCCGTTGTGCTGCCGTTGGCCGTTGGCGGCCACGTCGACCACCTGGTCTGCTTCGAACTCCACTCGATTCTGGAACCCATGGTCGCCCGAGTCCTTTTCTATGAGGACTTCCCGTACATGTCGCGGCCGGGAGACGAAACCCGACGTCACGAAGAGCTGGCGACCCAGGGACTCCATCCGGTGAGCTACCAACTCACGATCGGCGATGACGCGCTCGGTGTCCACCAGGACGCCACCGCTCTCTATGTGAGCCAGGTCGACGGCTTCTTTCCGACTCGCTCCGACCTCGACCGCGATGTCGCCTGGCTCCTTCACACCCGCTTCGAGGATGCGCCCTCACCCCAGATCACCCTCTGGAGCTTGTAGCACTACCGCTCCTCTGTGGGTACCCGACCGCCTTCGACGGTGACTTTGCCTCGCTACTCGTCGGGAAAGAGCCCTCGCTCGGCACGTTGCGCTTTCGGGCTATGCCCAGCCGAGCGAATCGAGGGTTCGGTGGTAGTCGTCGAGTTCGGCCCCGTACGGAGGGCTCGGAGCAAGCTGCTCGCTCGCCATCCGGAACAACAGCGCACGAGCGAGGCCGTCGTCATCGTGGTCGATGAGGTTCGTGAGAGTCCGTTCGCCGTCGTACCAGAGCAAGTTGTCAGCAACGACGATGGCCGACGCATACCGCTTTGGCCGAATGAACGGTGAGAAGTCCAATACCACTGGCACGCCCGACGGATCGACGAACACGTTTCCAGAGAGGTCACCGTGGACGACCGCGATCGGGTCGCGATTGACTGCCATGTGAGCCCGAAGGGTCGAGGCGATATCGCCCGCTTCCGCGGTGAGGTCGATGGCCTCTTCGTCCCACACGAAACGGTCAGCCCGGGCCCAGCGGTCCTGGCGCTGCTGGATCGATTCCTCGTCGCCGTCGTAGGCATCGGTTGCAACGTCGCAGAAGTCCTCACCGATTGTGACCACTCGAGCCGGGTCGGATCGGATCGGTTCGAGTCCGTCGACGAACTCGGTGGCGATCCACCCATCGACGTCCCAATGCCCCTCGTCGCTCCGAATGGGTTCGGGGATTCGAAAGCCTGGTCCGGGATTTGCATTGGCTAGTAGCGCTTGAGACCAACGAGAGAGCGTCGGGTCCTGCACCTCTTTCAGAACAACGTCGCCAGCGACGACCGAGACTTCTTCACCGCCAGGTAGTCGGCGCACGTCCGCCTCGGCCGCGCCAAACGCGGCCAACACCTTTCCACTCGGTCCTCGATCGGCCTCGTTCACCTGGCTCACGCTGCCATGGAACTTCCTCAAAGGGAACGTCAAGCCGGGCGGTAGCACGCAAGGCTTCGTGTGCAGACCCGAAGCTGCCCCCAGAGATGCGATTTGTTTCACACTCCCTATCTCAGCCGGATCTGGACGGAGACGGTCACTGTCTGTGGCTACAACAGCACGCTTGTGGGCGATTTCAGCATGTTTCGAGCACTCGTGTTGCAACGTGTGTTCTGGTAGGTAATCTACAAACATGCGTTCTTCTCATGGGGCAGATGGCTCCAAAGACGACATTCCAGAGTCGACAGACGTGCCGGCTGGCGCCGCTGGTTCCGGCGACTTTGTTAGTGATCAGTCGTTGGCTGAGGGGTTGGCGCTGATTGCTGCCGGTGTCGACAAGATTCGGGCGTGTGGGCTGGAGCCAGCCTCCGATGCTGCGGCTCGGGAGCAGACCCGGGTGATCGAGGTCGCTGGCCGCCAGGTCGATGCTCTGCGGATCGAGGCGTTGGATGGGTTGGATCGCTCGAAGGTGTGGACCACCGATGGTCATACCTCCCCGAAGGTGTTCGTGCAGCACATCGCCAACCTGTCCGGTCGCGAAGCCGCCGGCCGCAGCAAAGCCGTCCGGGCACTCCGCCGCCTGCCCCTCTTCGCGCAGGCGTTCGCCGATGGCGAGATCGGTCGCTGCCACGTCGACCGTATGGCCCGCGCCTACGCCAACACCCGGGTTCGCGAACGCCTGATCGACGACGAAGCCACCTTCCTGGCCCACGCCAAAGTGCGTCGATACGAATGGTTCGACACTCACATCACCGAATGGATCCGCCTGGCCGACGAAGACGGCGCCACCCAGGCCGGCGAGCGGGCCCATCGCAACCGCAACTTTCGTCTCAACGAAGACTACGACGGCAACTGGGACATCATCGGCGGACTCGGCTCACTCGACGGCGCCGAGTTCTCCGACATCTTCAACGCCTTCGTCGACGCCGAGTGGCGCGCCGACTGGGACACCGCCCAAGCCCTCAAAGGCGACAACGCCTGCGAACTCGACATGCCCCGCACCCACGGACAACGACGCGCCGACGCCCTGCTCGCCATGGCCAAACAATCAGCAGCCACCACCCCCGACGCCAACCGGCCCGAAGCCACCACCAACATCCTGATCGACAACGAAACGTTCCAACGCGAACTCGCCAAACTCGCCGGCGAACCCGTCGAACCAGAAACCCCCGGACGGGACAGCTTTCTCTGCGAAACACTCTCCGGCCATCGGGTCTCCCCCACCGAAGCCGTCCTCAACGCTTTGCACCACCACATCCGCCGAGTCGTCATCGGCTCCGACAGCGTCGTGATCGACCAGGGCCGCCGACAACGCCTCTTCACCGGAGCCGCCAAGCTCGCTGTCCGATTCTCCGGCAACCGCTGCTTCCACCCATCATGTGACCGCCACGGCCATCACATCCAAGCCGACCACACCACCGCCTGGACCGATGGCGGCGACACCAACCCCGCAAACGGCGGACCCGCATGCGGTTTCCACAACCGATGGAAACAAACCGGCTACCGCGTCCACCGCGACCCCCACGGCAACTGGCACACCTACCGACCCGACGGCACCGAAATTCTCTGACGAACTACCGGTGTCAGCCGGCGAGATCATTCACCACTTCTTTGATGTCGCGGAGCCCGGCCGCAAGCTGGTCGGCCAGTGTTTTCAGGTCGGTCTCGGCGATGTCGATGTTGATCGGGACATCGATCTTGACCGGCACTTCAGCGCTGACCGGCACTGTTTCGTTGATCGGCACGTCGACGTCCAGGTCGATGGGCACCTCGAGCTGGATCGGCACGTCCACATCCACCGGTACCTCGATGTCGACCGGAATGCTGAATCCGACTCCGGTGTCGACACGTACCGTGGTTTCGATGGTCTCGTTGATCGGCACCGACTCGTCGATCACGATGGTTTCGTCGACGGGAAAGTTGAAATCGCGATCGATGGTGATGCTGGTATCGATCTGGACGGTCTCGTCCACGGCAACATCGAATTCGATCGACGAGTTCGAAAAACTCTCCAGTTCGGCGATGGCCTGGTCCAGGCCAGCAGAGATCTCGGGCTCGAGTTCGCCGATCTGGCGGGTGATCTCGAGCACCTGGGCCGAGACGATTGCCGAGCCCGCCGCGGCCTCCTCGACCCGGACCAGATCGGCTTGGGCCTGGGCCAGATCATCCTGGGTGTTGTTGAGCGACCGGACCACGAAGACGAGCCCGAGGAGCGTGCCGATCAGCCCGATGCCCAACCCGATCACGGCCGACTTCATCCAGCTCGATTCTCTGACATCTTCGGCCATGGGTTCTTCTCCTGTTGGAGTTCGAAGGAAGACGGCCACGGCGGCACCGACTGCGGTGACGACGGCGGCGGCCAGGAAAGTTTCGGAAATGGCGTCAGCGGTCAATGTGGCCGAGGCGTCGGTGATCGCAGCCTGAAAGTCCGGATCGGTGATCGGCGGTAGCTCGATCTGCTGGCGCAGCTCGTTGAACCGGCCCAGACCCCAGGCGGTCAGGCCCGCCAGGCCAACGCTCAGTCCCATCAACCGCACGATCATGACGATTGCAGCCGCTGCCCCTCGCTGGCTCGGCGGAGACGCATCGACAACCGTTGCCGTGGTCGGGGCAAAGACGAGTCCCAACCCGGCCCCGAGCAGCGCCAGTTGCGCCGCACCGAAAGTCAGATTCAAGTCGGGGCTCCAGGTGAAGCCCATTGCCAGCAGCGCGATCGACGCAAAAGCCATACCGATGACGGTCGGGGGCCGGTAGCTCAATCGTTCGCTGAGCCGGCCCCCGAGCCACGATGCCGCCGCCATGGCAGCAGTGAGGGCTGCCAGAATCCACCCGGCAATCACTGCCGAGCGCTCGAGGTCTACTTCGATGGCGTTGACGAAGATGGGGACATCGACCATGGCGATGATGAGCGCAGCGCCGACGATGAAGTTGACAAGCAATGCGATTCGCAGGTTCGCGCTGCGAAAGAAGCCGGGATCGATCAGCGGATCATCGGTCCGTCGCTGGTGCCAGACGAACCCTGCCCCCAGCAGTGCTGCGACTGGATAGAGCCACCGGAAGTCGAAGCCGGGGCCGCCCTGGAGCTCCTCGAACCCCGACACGCTCTGGATCTCGGCATTTCCGAGCAGCGCCAGATCGAGGGTGATAAGGGTCAGCGCCAACAGCACGGCGCCGGTCCAGTCGACCCGTTTGCGGCTTGTCTCACCGAGGGTGTCGACCTCGGCGAGGGCCCACCACGCCAGAGCCAGGCCGGCCAGGGCCAGCGGAATGTTGAGCCAGAACTGCCAGCGCCAGTCGAGGAATCGGACCAGCAGCGCTCCATAGAGGGGGCCCCACACCCACCCCATGGTCTCGATGGCGCCGAGGTTGCCGAGTGCCCGGGCGCGCTTTTCCTCGCTGAAGACGTCGCCGACCACGGCCAGGGCCACCGGCACCATTGCCCCTCCGCCGATGGCCGTCAGGACCCGACCGATGAGAAACGGCGTCATCGATGACGACAACGGGATGACGATGGTGCCCACCAGGAACACGAGGTAGGCGGCGACAAAGAGGTTTCGGCGTCCGATGACGTCGCTAAGGCGGCCAGCGAGAGGCATCACCGACACGAAAGCGATCAGGTAGACGTTGACGATCCATGCCGCATCGTCGAGTCCGTCGGGCAGCGTCAGCCCCAGGTCGTTGATGATCGGCCGCAGCATGGTGGTGACCACGGTCAGGTCATCGGCGGCTACGAACACCGCAAACCCGACAGCCCAGAGGATCGCCCGGGGCGACGCAGGACGGGTAGTCATTCCGGCGGCGGGTCGATCGTGAACGATTCGCCGTAGTCGAGCAGTGCGAGCACCCAACTCGAAGTTTCGCCGTCAAAACTCGTCGAGAACTCGAGGTCGGTGACAACGGCTGTGACCGGGTGAAGCCAAGCATCGAGGTCGACATCCTGGCCCTTCACCAGGCCGGCAGTCACCGCCGCCATCCGCTCTGCCGGCGCAGTGCCGGTG
>Ga0114957_1005140_pt1 | contig 10939 bp, 7 predicted proteins | sample BantaG_FD_87175 | JGI IMG/M metagenome (GOLD analysis project Ga0114957, IMG submission 87175) | Marine algal microbial communities from Bantry Bay, Ireland - BantryBay_4 metaG | ecosystem: Host-associated > Algae > Red algae > Unclassified | place: Bantry Bay, Ireland | collected 2014-11-21 | reverse complement strand
CTTGCCGAGATAAATCGAGAGGGACGGGAGACCTTCGATTCAAATATCAATACTGAGTCAAATGACTCCGTTCGTCTTGCCGAGAAAGTTTATAAAACAACAATGCCGAAATCTTAGAAAAGACTTCGGCATTATTATTTATTTATAAAGAAGGTCGCTTATAGTTTGACCATCTTTTTTGTCTCAACAAAATCACCTACTTCTAATGTGTAATATAAAATACCAGAAGCATTGATTAGCTCATCATCTAATGAAATGTTATGTGCGCCTGCACCAAATGTCGAATTAATAGCATACAACTGCTTACCAGTAACATCAAATACTCTCAGACTGATAAGATCAGACTTTGTCAAATTGAAGCTGATGTTTGTGACATCTGTGAATGGATTTGGTTGATTCTGGTACAACACGGTTTTAACTGTATCTGAACCAAAGTCCAAGTTAACATTCAATCTATCATCCCCTACTCCAGCATAAGCTTCTGGTGTTAACCTTTGGTTATCAAGTGCTAAACTTTCTGACAAAATTAGGTCTTCAGTAGCTTCAAATACTAAACTAAACAATGTTGTATTTGTGTTTACTTCAACCATCTCTGGCGAAAACCAAACCATAGATAGTATTTCATTATTAGAATGTACATTAGACTGATCTACATCAACTGCACCAGTATTTATTCCTTTGAAAATCAATCCTTTATGTTCTAAAGCAAATTGATATCCAGAAATTTGATTAAAATTATCAGCTGTTATGTCAACAACGATCTCAGAACCCTTACTGATGTTTTGTTCAACTGTATTCAATGTCAACTCTCCATTAGATCTCAGTTCAGCTCCAGCATAACTTTGATTGACATCTCCTAATTTGACTCCTATGAAATCAGCTGTCATTTCATTTGTTTGTAATTGTCTCACATCAACATCTAAACTAAATGGCCATGGATTTTTTGCATCAAAAAACGATTGCTCAGCATCTACAAAGATCCAAGAGTTCGCATTTCTTAATTCATCCGTCACACCTAAAACCAAGCGTTTCAATTCTGACAAATCAACAGAACTGACTCTGCCATCATAGGATGCATCCGCTGCCAATATGGTATAAGGGCTATCAAAAGTTTCTAATTCTACAATGTGTCTAGATATTAAGACTAAATCAAGCGTTGAGACACCCTCCATGAAATCACCCGTCTTTTCTGGTGTTATGTTATAATTTTCACCTATTGGGTTGTTTGAAAAGGCATATGCACCAGAATCATCCGTCAGAACGCTAACTGGATACTCGCTAAGGTTAGCCGACAAAGTTACTTCAACGTTATCTACAATAGCACCATAGTATGTTGCTATTTGACCAGCGATTATTGCATTAGAACCAACTTCTTCCATTTCTTCTTCCATCTCTTCCTCTTCCTCTTCTTCCATTTCTTCGCCACATATATTACCATTGTCAGCTAGAATGATTCCGACAGTACAAAAATCAGCATTACCATTTAAGTCAATGACATAAACATCTAGTTCTTCGAATGTGGCAAAATCACTACAGTGGAATGTTATTGAAGACTGGTCTCCAAAATCTGCATCATCAACTGCTATTGGTGTTTCACCAGATCTCACAATTGCAAATCTTAAGTCTTCCACAGCCGTACAGTTATCGAAACTGCCAAAATCAAATTCATCACCCCATACTGTGACGGTGCCGTCGCTAGCCATAAATGCTGTGGTTAATCCTGCTACACAGAAAGGCGTTGGTGCTTGTTGGTCACCAAATGTTACCGTTGTTTGAGCACTTGACTCATTACCACAACCATCTTTTACTCTCCAAGTAATAATATGTACATCTCCTGGACTTCCAACTTGAGAATTCATTGTTGCTTCTGGACCTCTAGAAGTTTTGCTTGCGACGACAGTTCCACCACTACTTACAGTAATTTGCCATTGCAACAAATTAGAATCTGTTAATTCACCTCCACATAGATCATCTGCTGAAACAGTAATGTCTTCGCTTCCAAAACAATCAACTTCGTCATCTTTAGAAGTAGCTCCACCTGTAGTGTTGACTACAATTGTTGCTGGAGCATCTATCTCAGGTGCCGTATCATCATTGACAACGATTACTTGATCATAGGTATAATATCCATCTTCATCCACATTTGTATACCTGAAATATACAGGATCTCCAATGCTAGCTGCATAAACAGGACAACCTGGATAATCAAGTTCAAACTGTGCCCAATCCTCTACAGCTTCAAATCTGTCTCTTGACGAATCATTCTCATCATCTATATCTGTGCCATTCGCATCATATGTACACCAATCTACAACCGTCCATCTTCGTATAATTTTCAAACAAGCATCACTTGCAGTTATGGTATCTGCCTCCATCGAGTAACCAACTAGACCACATTCAGTACCGCACCAGACTGGAATTTCGTCACCAGTATCTCCTGGGACACAACTGAATGCATCGCCCATTGTCACTGAGATTGGTATTTCTACGATTTCACCATCATTATATTCAATATTGACGCCATCAAATGATTTTCCATCATAACTTTTAGGCCACTTGATCGTATTTGGATCAAACGCAGTCTCTGCATCAACACTGATAATTTGTTGGCAGAATGCATCTCCTTTCGAAAAGCCGCCACTGCCGTCTAAGTCAATAAACCATTCTCTAACGGTTTGTCCTCCTGCGCATGCGTTGTTTGATCTGTTTTCACTTAGCAGTTCTACATCGTATTGTCTCTCACCAACACAAGAAGAACCTAACATCGCAGGTGCTGCTAGATAATCTCCATCGACACATGAAATAACTTCATCTTGACAAACCAACGTTGGTCTCGAAGTATCCATTACTTCAACATTTACGATACATTGATTTACATTTCCAGCCTCATCTTCTACAAAAACAATGACAGGTACAATTTGACCTGCATCTTCACAGCAGAATTTCACATAATCACCTTTTGCTGTTATTTGACCAATGTTTTCACCAGTTGCTTCACAATCATCTTTAAATACTGGAGCTCCTAAATCGATATCTGCTGTTATTGGCGCACATGACACTGGTGCGAATCCAACTATATTGTCTCTACAGTCTCGTACAACTTGACGATAATCATCCATCCGTACGACAGTAACTGTCACTTTACCGCAACCACTATCGTGACTAGCTTCATCTAGTGCATCTGCAAAAACTTTAGCTACACCATCGCCACCATTTTGTGTACCTGTCAATGATACTTGAATGGATGTTTCACAAATTGCAACTGGAGGAACTTCATCCACAACAATGACATGGTAGGACACAATTGTAGAATTACCACAATCGTCTGTGACAGTTGCATCAACAGTAATTGGGCTTTGGCCTAACCATAGGTCTCTGACAAAATCACCTTCTACTATTCCTTCATCTGTAGAAAAAACAACTCTTGGTGAATCATCACAATTATCTTTTATGTTTAAATCTGGCAATCTTAGCACAGCGCTACATGACCAAGGCTCTATGCTTGTTGTTACATCACTCAGTATAGTAATAGGGACATATTCACCATTGACTAATTGTACCACTTCTGGCGGAGTCGAATCGATAATCTCAATACTCTGTCTGCCGGATACATCAACATTTGTGTTACACCAATCGATTAAATTCCAAGTTCTAATTATTTTTTGTCCTTGTCCACAAGCATCAAACTGAATATCAGAATAACCTGATAAGACATTACATACTCGATCAATAATAGCTACAGAAGGATTTGTAAGACCAATAGTATCAAGACTTTCTCTTATCTCTTCTTCAAATACTTTATCTACTATAGTAAGTAAGACCCACAATTCTTCTCCATCAATGAATTGCTTAACCATTGTATCTCTTAGCATTTGATCCACCACGACTAATGTTGTATCAAAGACAGTAACCACATTCACAACTGTATCGTGAGTGTCAATGTAATAAGGATATGAAACGGTCACATCATTCGTACTTTCTAATATAGATTCTGGTGAACCATATTCAAAATCGCCTTCTAAATCAGCGAGATAATCACAATCCAATTTTAGATTATCTGGAAAGTTAAATGTGTCATCATTGATGTCTAGTTGTAAAGTTGTAAATCGTTGAGTAAGTATTTCTACATTTTGTATTTGACCATGAAGTCTGACTTTACCAGAATAAGTGATTGTCACTACCTCACCATCAGGACTGCAAATGTCTCCAACTCTGTTTTCTACTACTCTTAAGTCCCCTATTAAGTCCGGTCCACAATCTCCAAATGCCGCTTCTGCTTCTTCTGGAGTAACTAAACTTGCTGGCACTGAACCAGAAGGTGTACACCAGAGTATGCAATCAGCAGGTATAGAACCGTCCTCGGTAAGTGCACATGGCGAGTTTAGAGTAGGAATAATATTAGCTTCAACGATTATCTGCCCCCAGCACGAATTACCTCCGCAACTGATATGATATTTTATTGTCTGTCCAGCATCATCTGCTGTTAGAAATGAATTTCTTAAAAAATTATCGTGTTCATCAAAAATTTGAATCGTGTAGTCTCCTGGAGCTGGAGCTTCTAATAATTGATCTGGTGTTAGTGCAAACTCACAAGCAACATTCAAGCTTATTTGGAGGTCACCGTTACAAACCAATTCGTCACATTCATCTTGTGCAAATGAAGTAACTGAAAGTAATAATAGACCAATAAATGAGATACAATTGGTTAATTTTCGGATAAAACTCGGGATTATTATCATCTTCTCAAGGAGGTATTCGGACAATTACTAAAAAAATTACGCTCTAAATTTTATGGATATTGAAAATAAGTATTCGAAATCAAAAAAAATAGGTTGATGCGAACAAATCATTAAAAATAATATCTATAAAAGATTGAAATCTAACATTATACACATCGGAAATAGTACATATATGTTAAACTACATTCTATAATAAATGTATCATTCATTATTGTTAGAAGCACTATAAAAATGGATAAATAATATATATATCTATGTTAAATATGTTGCCGACATTATAACCATAAAAAAAGCCCCAGGTTGTGACCTAGAGCTTTTTTTTAAGAAATGTATTTGTACCTATTGTTAATCCAATCGTATCATTTTGCGAACTACTGATTGACGTAATCCATTCATTTGAAGTTCGTAGTACAAGATCCCACTTCTTTGATCTAACTCTTCATTACCTATTTGTAGGCTTTGCCGACCTGCTTCATAATTCTTCTCATCTTTGTATACTTCTTTTCCTGTGACATCAAATATGCGCAATAGGGCCTTTCCTGATTCTGGTAAATAAAACTCTATTATCGTCGCAGCTTTAAATGGATTCGGTTCATTTGATAAAGTTCAACAACATCTAATGTGTTGAAAAATTCGAAATCTAATCGTGCCAGACTCTCATCATCAATGCCATATGATTCATTCTCTGTGACTTTAGATGTTAATGAAATACTTTCACTCAATATACCCACGCTTGTTGCTATCATTTCTATGGTTACAACAGATTGTTGCTGCCCAGCCTCTACATTGAAGTAACTTAGTGATGTTGTCTTATCGTTTATCACATAACCTAAGTTTTCTTCATCTTCCAATGAGGAATTTACCTCTGATAGTTCTAAGCCTTCCAATTCAAGTGTGAATTGCATACCTGATATGGCTAAAGCAGCTAAGTCTATATTGACTTTTACTTTATCTCCAATACTGAATGCTTCATCTTCAACATCTTCAAACAGACTTGATAGATCATTGCAACTAAATTCAATATTAGTTTGATCTTCAAATCCTTCTGAACCAGGTCTTATTGGTTCTTCGCCTGATCGGACAACCGAATGTGTAATCTCACTACAATTGTCAAAACTTCCCTGATCAAAATCTCCTGCCCATACAACTACGAAACCTGAACTCTCCATAATAGCTGTGGTAACTCCACTCACACAGAAAGGAAATGGTGCTTGATCGTCACTAAAGGTAATCGTACTGGTTGCAGTTGAACTATTCCCACAACCATCAGTAGCTGTGAACCTAACGGTATGCACCTCTCCTGGTGTGCCTGCTTGTGTGATTATACTTGCAGATGCTCCTCTTGCGGTGCTATTGGTAATCACATCGTCATTGTTATAACTAATCTCCCAGGTGACTAGATCTGCTGAAACTTCTTCTCCTCCACATAAATCAGTAGCAGTTGCAGTCACAGTGATTATTACAAGAGCCAATATCCATTAAGCAACTTTCGTACTAGTAAATATCATGATTGTTCTAAGTATAAATGAGTATTGATTTAACTATTTGAAATAAAAATTTAGATAATATATAAAGACTTTTTTTTACATTACTTTACATATTTTTATATTATCTTATATGTAATATGTTTTTAAGAAATAAAGCAAAAGTCCTTTTAAAATTTTATTGAAAAATAAGGTGATTCTTTTGTCAACCCCTAGACGTTTGCCTAAAATATTTTATGAGATTCTCTAAATATTACATTATTTAAATAGAAATTAATCATAAAAACATCTATAAAACTGGATTTTATGACCGATTAGATTTCTAATGTAAGACAGCTAAACAATAGTCGGTTATAAGTACTTACAACCAAATAGAGGCTTCGCAAATTATAGAAAATCCATTAATTTATATTAGCTTACCTTTGGTAAGCTTAACTCCTTTTCATTGTGTGAATTTAAGAGCCGCACTTTAATGAACAGTCTCGTTACATTGTGATCCTACTGATTATTCTAGCTAGATATTTTGACTTGAAATAATTGTCCTTGATGGTTTGTAATTGATCTTTCTTTTCAGGGTACTCTTTGTAAATAGGTTGGTTTTGTTCCTCTATATTTTGAATCATTGTTCCTATCTGATTCTTTATTTCTTCTATTTCAGATTTATTATTTTTTGCTAGAAATCCTTCGAGTTCTTCATTGAGATCCATCATTTCAAACAAAAAATCTTGGGAGAGTTCATCTTTTTCACCCTCGCTGAGTAACCCCTCTAATTCGAGAACGTATTTGGTGCGTGCCTCTCGATTAGTCAATGTTTTATAAGCTGTATTATTTAAAGATGACTGACTCAGCGCGAGCTGTTTTTCTTCTTCGGAGGAATTCGTATAAAAATCAGGATGAAACTCTCTACTCTTTTGAAAAAACTTAGTCTTTAACCCTTCCTCATCAGGCGTAAAGGACAAGGGAATATCATAAAATTCAAAGTAATTCATCATTAAAATAACCGTGATATATCTAAGCCTATGGCATAGATCATTAAAACGACAAGTACGATGAATCCAGCAAACGTAGCAACTTCGAGAAATTTATCACTTGGTTTTCGGCCAGTGATGACTTCCCATAATAAGAACATCACGTGTCCTCCATCTAATGCGGGAATAGGTAGCAAATTGATGAATGCTAGAAGGATTGACAATGACGCAGTCATAAACCAGAAATTTCTCCAATCCCAAGTTGTTCCATATAATTTGCCAATGGATATAAAACTTCCGAGTGAATCCTTTGCTTTGATTCTTCCTTTAAAAATCTGTCCAAAAGCTTTTATTTGAGAATTAAGAAAGTTAACACCTTTATTGATGCCTGCAGGAACAGACTCAGCTAAAGTGAATTCTTCTGTATTGGTCTCAAAAAAGTCATAACCTTGTTTGGCGATAAATCCAAGCTTACCATCCTCATTAAATGAAACAGTCGTCGCTACCGTATCTCTATCATTTCTTAAAAGCTTTAACGTTGCACTTTGTTCATTTAAAGAAGCCGCTACTCTATTGTATAAATGAAAGTATCCCACATCCTTTCCATTGATTTGTAGCAATTGATCTCCAGTTTTTAGACCAGCTGCTTCGGCTGGTGAGTCCTTAGATACTACACTAACTTCTGTTGGGAATCTTAATCCAAAAATAGGTGTCTTCTGATTTTCCTGTTTGCTGAGGATCCCCACAAATTTTTGATCAATAGGAAGAGATAGCTGACTACCATCTCTGACAAGTTTTACATTATTTGCATTATTGATGATTATTTCTGTTGAAAATATTCCAGGAATAAATTTCTCAAATGCTTTTCCTCCAATTTCCTTTATGTGATCGCCGTCTCTTAGTCCCATATCATATCCCAAACTATCTACTGAAATACCATATTTTACATTTTCTGTTGGCAGATATTCTTCTCCCCAATGCCATAATATCATCGCAAAAAGAAAAAAGCCTAGTACAAAATTGACGGTTACACCACCAAGCATGATAATCAAGCGCTGCCAAGCTGGTTTTGATCTAAACTCCCAAGGTTGTGGAGGACCAGCCATTTGATCTTTATCAAAACTCTCGTCAATCATTCCAGAGATTTTGACATAGCCTCCAAGTGGTAACCAACCAATACCATATTCAGTATCTCCTTTCTTAAAACTCCATAATGAGAACCACGGGTCAAAGAAGAGGTAGAATTTCTCAACTCTAGTCTTGAACCATTTGGCAGGGAAAAAGTGACCACATTCGTGCAGAACGATTAAAATAGAAAGGCTCAACACGAACTGCCCAATCATTATGAGAGTATCCATAAGGCTCTTATTGTAGTTTATTAACGGTACTCATTAGAAATTTGTTTCTAATTTTGCGCCAAAGGTAATTTTTCTAAGCGAAGAGATTCAATAACATAGACAGACTATGACAGAGATATGACAGAAACTAGAAATTGCCCAATCAAATCATTGATTTTACCTACAACTCAACCATCTAAATACCAACTATGATAATTTTTCATTCTACGGACTTGGATAAAGCAACTGGCACATTACAAGGCGATGAATATAGGCACTGTATAAAAGTACTCAGACATAAGGTCGGAGATTCAATATTTCTGACAGATGGTAAAGGAACATTAGCTAGTGGAGTTATTGAGCAAATAAACAAGCGATCCGTTCAAGTAGAGATTGGATCTTTGGAGTTAAAGGATGTCATTGTACCCTCAATAGAATTAGCTGTATGCCTACCTAAAAGTTCTGCAAGGGTTGAATTCATGCTAGAAAAGCTTGTTGAGTTAGGTGTCTCTATCATCACACCACTTGTAAGTCAGCGATCTGAACGACGAAAAATCAATTTGGATCGATTATCCAAAAAAATTGTATCTGCATCGACTCAATCTGGACATGTCCATTTCCCCATAATGAATGAGCTAATATCTTTTGAGGAATTTATAGAATCGTTAGATTACACTAAGGGTTTGTATTGTCACTATAAAAAAGACAACCCTCAATTGAAAGATATTGATATAAAAAACAAAGACATAACAATCATTGTGGGTCCAGAAGGAGATTTTAGCGAGGAAGAACTCGCTTTGATGGACAATAAAAGCATCAAATCGATAAATCTCGGCAATCATCGCTTACGTACAGAGACTGCTGCTATAGCTGCATGTACAATTTGGCGAATCATGAATGGGTAAAAAACAATATTATTGCAATACTAATTCGTTTGAACAATGATGAAACAGTTAATCATACTCATAAGTGTCTTTGTAATGAGTGCAGCATTTGTTGCACCTAAGCCTACACTGCAATTGGCACTACTGAAATATAGTGGTGGTGGAGATTGGTATTCGAATCCAACAGCCTTAAAGAATCTTGCCTTATTTTGCAATCAACAGTTTGGTACTAATTTCAGTCCAGAATATGAGACAGTAGAAGTTGGTAGCGTTGATATCTTCAATTATCCATTTGTCCATATGACTGGTCATGGCAATGTTGTCTTCAGTGATCGAGATGCAGAAAATTTGCGTCTATATTTATTGGCAGGGGGATTCTTGCATATTGATGATAACTATGGAATGGATCCATTTGTAAGAGTCGCGATGAAAAAGGTTTTTCCTGAACTAGAATTTGTGGAGCTGCCATTCACTCATGAGATTTATAAGCAATCCTTCGAATTCAAATCAGGCTTACCAAAGATTCATAAACATGACCAAAAGCCTCCTCAAGGATTTGGGCTTATTTTTGAAGGCCGACTTGTTTGTTTTTACACATATGAATGTGATTTAGGTGATGGTTGGGAAGATAAAGATGTCCATAAAGACCCACCAGAAATAAGACAAGCTGCACTCAGAATGGGTGCCAATATTATTGAATATGCTTTTGAGTTTTGAAGTAAGGATTAGAAATGTTGAGTATTAAATGTAGGAATGAAAATCCTGAAGGGCTGACTGTAACTGATTTTAAGCGGACTGATTTCTCTTTAGAGCAAAGGGGTGTGAAGGAAGTTGGAAGGGATGAAAAAATAAATTAATCAAATAAAAAGTCCCTACTTTTCTTGAGGTACTGTTTGATGTTCATCCAAAACGCAATGGCTAGATATAAGACAATTGGTGAACCAAATGTGACAAATGAAGCATAAATAAAATACAACCGGACACGTGAAGATCTGAGACCAATCTTCATTGCTATGTAGTTGCAAACTCCAAATGAATTTCTCTCAATATAGCGAGTCAATTTAGTGAACATGCTTCTAAATTATATTAAATCACTAATCTGTTCAAATTATTAGGGTTGTTTCTACAGAAATATCTAATTAATGTACTAAACAATTAATTATTCGAATCATTTCTTGATTAAATATAGCAAATTGGCCGCCAGAATTATTATTGAGACAAAGAGACCAGATTTGAATTAGCACCTTGATTTTGATGTGAAGTCATGTGTGTCTTTGGATATTTTTTTGTTTGCTGCACTCTTTTATGAATACAGAAAAAACCCAAACATCCTAAGGAAATGAGACTGATTAATACAATGACCTCACAAAAGTGAGTCTTAGGAATACGGTGATTAAAGATGGAAACTGTCTATTGACCTAGCATTGACCCCCCAGTTGACGGAAGTTGACCCCCCTGAGAAGAATGGGGTAATAAAGATAAAAAAAAGGAGCTTAAGAACGTTTTCGTAAGCTATCGCCTTTGAGT
>Ga0114957_1005137_pt1 | contig 10944 bp, 9 predicted proteins | sample BantaG_FD_87175 | JGI IMG/M metagenome (GOLD analysis project Ga0114957, IMG submission 87175) | Marine algal microbial communities from Bantry Bay, Ireland - BantryBay_4 metaG | ecosystem: Host-associated > Algae > Red algae > Unclassified | place: Bantry Bay, Ireland | collected 2014-11-21 | reverse complement strand
GCCGTCCACCGCCCACCTACTTGTACCCGAGCGGGCGCGGGCGACGCGCACACCGACCCCTCCGTTCACCGGGCGGACGGCACGCGGTCGCCCACCGTCACGCCAGAGGGTTCCCAGGGAGCACCAAGGGCCACCAGAGGGGCGGACGTCCCCTCTTCGCGGCGGCCTCCGCGCCGCCACCGCCACTATCCAGGAGGCGGCGGTGCCCCCACCGGGCACAGGCGTTGGTTGCTGGCTGCGCGGGCGCGCCCGGAGGGTCCCCCCCCGGGCTGGGGGCGTCCCTCCACGGGCTCGGCATCCACCCCGCGCCACCGTCACAAAGCCTGCATCTTGTACGGAACGCTGAACCGGAGCCGCGTTCGCGGGTTGACTGGACTGGACCCGCTCCCGTTTAACGTCCCGCCCATGAACGGGAGCCTCAACGGAGGTGGCTCCCGTTCGGCGGAGTGGTGCAAGCCTCTGCTCCGCTGGCCTCGCGTGAGTGGGCCTGTCTCGATGTGGCATCTTAAACAAAACCTAAGGCTGACCAATGAGAGTGTTAACACTGGCGATCACGTCGATCTCGGCTCTATTGCATCGCATCCACCTTTACGATGGTGCCAGTGGCCTGCAATTTGCAGGCAGAGGCGGGGATGAAGGGCCGTCATTGACGACTTGCGATGTTGAGTCCACACCTTCGCTTCGACTCCTTGTGTCGTGGTCGCATCGGGGAAGAGACACAACTGACGCCAAGTCGCGTCACCCAGGTACGTGCACTCGCCCGCGGGAGCGGCTGCTGCTGCAGCCGCGCCCCCCTCCGGGAGGCGCTGGTGGACACGGCTGGTCGTCGCTCCTCCGTCGCGACAACGACGGAGGCGCGACGACCAAGCGTCGTCGCGCGGTCGTCACGGCCGCGCGACAAGTCACCGACGGAGAGAGGTCATCTTCATGTGGGGTCATCTTCATGATGGCGGCCAAACCGTTGTCGGTGGCGCTGCCGCCACCTCGTGCCAGCGGGATGATTTGATAGACTTGTGGACTACGAAAATAGAGGAGCACCCAGCGGGACTAGACTAGAAAAACAACAAGCACTAGCTCCCGGTTTCTCATGCACTACAAAAATACACCGCAACTGCGGCACACATCACGGTAACATGGGACAAGGCCCTGGTCGCGAACATGCACGCCACACGCCAACTTCAAAGCGACTGGCCAAGTTTAAAGCTACAGGCTCGGATGCTGCTCGCGGCTAGTCCACGGGTAGAACGGGTTGGTGAAGTACCGCGACACACGGCGCTCTGCCGCCGAGTCTGTCATGTTGGTCGGCGTTGCGCCCAGTCCATGCCGACCGCCCAGGTCGTACCAATCGACCTGGACGTCTTCAGCGCGTATAATGCGGTCAGCATTGACAACCTCGAGTGCGGGGTGCGTGTCTTCGGGACTCTCGGATTCCCACGCCAGGCGTACGCATCCGTACCGCGCCAGGACGCAACCATGGCGGCTCGCCGCGCGGCGCATGCGTTGCACCACGACGCAGCTGCGGGAATGGCCGTTGATGGAGCGTAATACGAGGCGCAGGCGGCCCCATCACAGACTGCCGCCGTTGCCTTCGTAACGGATTAAGGAGTACCACGAATCGCCGAAGAAGCTGTCCGTGGCACGCAGGTGCTGCAACGCCGGCGGCGAGCCCCACTCAAACCGCGCCAGGATGCGGACCGTCCGGTGTTGCGTCACGCAACCGTCGTCGGCCATGCCAAGCACAGCGGCGAGGCTGGCCAGAGCCGGTTCGCGGCGGAGGTCTCCGACGGTGGCACGCTGCGCACGGCCAGTGATGGTCAGTTGCGACGTCTGAGTCGGCGGGGCTTGACCCGAGGTGCTGCCACCGGCGCTCGCTGCAGCACCGCCACGCCCCGAAGTGACGACGGTTCCATCACACGCAGTGGTGCCGGCGGTGGCGAGACCGCCGGCTGTGCTGCCGTCGTCGCCACCACGGGTCGCCGCCAATCGCCCCCGCGGCACCGAGGCTGCTGCATCATCGTCAGCGTCACACAACTCACGGATTACCGCCAACTGCGCTTCCTCACAACGCATCATCTGCAACGCGACGCCGGGCCCGCGCTTGTTGCTGCGTTTAAACATACGCTTGCAGCTGCCGTGCAGCTTCTCGTTGACCGACGTTTCCCCCTCTCACAGGTTGCCACGGTTCCGTAGCTCGTCGCTGAGGTGTTGAACGAGGAGGTGCAGCTTCGAGGTGTTGACATGTCCGTACAGTGTCTGGATGTAGTCGACGCCCAGCACCTTCGCCGCCTCGTCCATGTCATTCACGGCCGCCTCGGTGAGGACCGTCGAGTCTGAAACGTTGTCGCCGAAGAGCATGCCGCCGAGCCGCGCCGCCGCGCAAAACAACTCCAGGTACGCTTCATGAACGGGCATGTTGTGAAAGTGTTCCTTGAAGGCGCTGGAAGATGCGAGGCGTTCTCTGGGCAGGCCGCCATCGCGCTCCTCTGAGACGGCCAGGGAATCTCCCCGCACATCCCGCCACCCGTCGTCAAAGTCACTGGTAGAGTCGCACACGGAGCCGCGTGACGAGGCACTGCCGTCGAAGCTCCCATCGTCGCTAAAGTGGTCACTGGTAGCACTGCCGGCAGACGCTGGGGCGCGACGAGCGCGCGCAGTGGGCGCCACGGGGATGCCGTCGACCGTCGCAGCGGCGGCCGGCACTGTTTTGCGGCGGCCAATGAGACCCGCCAGCATGAAAGGCCAGAAGATGCTGAAGTGCCGCCAGCTGCGGCCCGTCATTGCGGCCTGCGCCTCCGTCATTGGGATGAAGCAGCTGAGAAGATAAACATGGACAAAGCACGCAGACGCGAAGCAGCGGAGCACCAAAAAACGAGCGTTAGTGTGACGTTAAGGTCGCGCTTGCGTCGTGTGCACCCCGAGAAGAAAAGAGCTGGACCACCACGACGCGCCGTCCCTTCCATGCCGCCCCTCTCTGGCCCATGAAACACCGTATCGCCCGCCTCCCACCGTGCCTCCATCCTTCACATCAACACGTACCCCGGCGCAGATGGTGTGACGTTGCAGTTGCGGCCCAGCTCAAACCCGCGCAGGTTGAGAGCGTCCAGAGTGTCTTGCACGGAGCCCAGGCGCGCTTCACCTGTGTCTCCGCATAACGACAGCAGGACTGCCGGGAGACGCTGCGCCAACAGACGCAGGATGCCCAACTCCCATACGTGAAGTAGATCAAAAGATACGATGCAGTACAGGTCGTACGGGCGCGTGGCAAGACCGTGAATGGCGCCCAGCGCGGGCACAATCGGCAGAGCGCTGTGCGCCCGGCCGAGGTCGCTTCGACGGCTGGGGCGTGGGTCGTCGGCACGCAGCACGGCGGCCGCCAGCTGCCCCTCGAGGGTTGTGACGAAGTCTCGGTCGACCGCCCGCACACCCAGCAACCCGCCACTCAGGTCCTTGTCCTCCATACACGGGGAGCAAAAAAAGCGGCAGCGGTTTCCCATCAGCGCCAAAATACTTCGCTCCTCGACTTGATCAACGACCAGGACGACCATCCGTGGCACCAGTTGCACGGATCCGTGGCCAGCAACATGCGCTGTCACGCCCTCCTCGCTGGCTCGCGTAAATGCACGCAGCGACACTGAGAGGCAGCGCTGCAGCAGTTCGTTGCGCGTGTCGCTCACATCGAGCTTAGCCCGCGCACTCTGTTCGACGGCCTTGGAGATGTGTTGCAGGTAGCCGACCGTCTGCCACTGCCTGCCGTTATCAAGAACGTTGACGACGTTCACGCGCACGAGGAACATGTAGTGCGACCCGCTCCACGACACGACGGCCTCATCGGCGTGCAGCTGCACGCCCAAGACCGGCGCGTCGTCCCCGTGCATCCGCTGCACTTCGTGGCTTTCGTCCACGTAAAGGTCGGCGTCCAGGATCCCGCGACGCTCGTGTTCGTCGCGGAAGTTGTCGCCGGCGTCGCGTGTGGCAACGACGCCCGCCGGCGTTGACGGGACGTCGCCGAACGACACCGTTTCGGCGCCCGCCAGGGCGTCCAGCGCCACCTGCATAACGTCCCTGTAGTAGTACATGAAGGACCGGTCGCCAATCTCAATCGTCACTTGCATTCAGCGACGCGTCGCGAGCACACAGTTTTGCTCATGACGCGTCGCCGTCAGAAAGCCATGCGCCGACGGGAACGCGGCCGACATCGGGCCAACCACACCAGTACCCCGCGTAGCCTCCTGCTCCACGGCGCGCAGTGACTGCGCGTATGCGACGTGGTCGCGCTGCGTCAAACCGCAGCCGCCCGCCGTGAGCGCGAAGCGGAGGGCACCACGCAGTGCTGGAGAACAAAAGCGGGACGGAGGGCTCGCCCACCGACGAGGCACCACAGGTGTCGATTGCGAAGTGTCTGGAAACACCAAGTAGTAAGCTCGGATGCGAGCCGCCGTGCTCGACAAAAAGACGTGCCGCGGGAGGTCGGCGAGCAAGTCGACAGCTGCCGCGCCGATGGCGTTGTTGTCGTCTGCGGCCGCGTCAGTGTCCTTCTCCTCGTCGGAGGCGTACAGCCAGTCACCGACGAGGACGCCGACATCGTCGGGGGTGCCGTGCGGGGGGAGCGCGTTGCCGGCGCCATCCCGTGCGGAGTGTCCTGTCGCGACCACCACGGTCGCTGCCGCCACGTCCATGTCGCGCTCGTTGGGCGGCGCGTCGCCGCCATCGACTGCCGGAGCAACTCCTGAAATGGAGACGTCCATCTCCACGTCCAAATTGAGGTCCCTGTTGTCTGTCGCCGCGGCGCGGGCGGCGCCCGCATCCACGGCGAGGAGCGCGGGCCCGGGTGCACTTGCCATGGCCGCGAGGGAGCCGCGCACAAACGACTGCGACATGGCCACCGACGCCGCTGCGGCAGCTGCGCAGCGACTCTCGTTGCGGTGCGAGGTCTGCACATGGCGGGCAAGGTTCGGCTGCTTACGGAACGACAGACAGCAGAAAGGGCACGGAATGAGCAGGGCTGAGACGGCTCGGGGAGGAGCCATGTTGACACGTCAGTGGAGTTGGGACAGGGGACCGTCGGCAGCGACCGGCGGAGCGTCGGCAGGGAAGGCAGATGCACGGGCACAACAGCACGAGTACCGAAGGGATGGGTGCGACGAGGGATGCGTGCGCGCCTGGAGAAAATGACGACCGGCACGCAGAAGTGAGCATATAAGCAGAACCGGGGCAGCATACGAGCGACGTCACTTCGCCTGGGTCAGTGCGGGCCCAGTCGATCTCACTCTGTGTGCCCGAGCGCAGGGCACACGGGCCCCGGAGGTTTGTGCGCTTGCACGAGCACGGCGCACCTGCCCCACCTGCAAACACGAAACCGGCTCACCTCTGAGTGCTTTGCTCCGTTGGCGACACGCGCGCCCGCCAACACGGCGTCAGCCGCCGAAGGCAGTGGTCCAGACCGCGCCCATAACAATGGTCTCATGGCGCCAGGCGGCAACCACAGGCAGCCGGCCTGCGCACCCGACTTATGCTGCCTCACGAGCCACACACGGACGCCCCCGCCAGGACGTCGCCCCCGACGCCATGCGCCCCTCACTCGCCAGAGATAGTTGTTGGCGGTCCCGGTCACAGGCGTCCGCACCACTTGACGGTGCTGCTCACCGCTCCTTGCTCCACCCCCCCCTCACCTCATAGATCGCGACCCGCTCCGAGAGGCTGGAAGCGTCCCCAGCAGCCCGCGGCCGGAGGCGCCTGCGGCACAGAGCACAAACTCTCGGCCGGCACGCGGCAGCGGCACTGAGTGGTCCGCCCGGGCTCTATGCGGGCCCAACTGCCGTCTCCACTGGCAGACATGGCAAGGCCAAGGGAGGATGATGAGCAGCCCGGTTGGTTCTTGTCGGATGCGGGTCGTACCCGACGATGCATCGTCGGAGTCAAATAATACCTCAGCAGGTGTCGCAGGTTGCGGACAACGAGGGCGCAGGAGGCCACGGGGATGCGCCAAAGCGGCGTGAGTGCCGAACTCTCTCTCCATGAGCTGCCAATGTGCGCAGATCACATTCAATACAACTCTACCACGCAATAGCACCTACCAACTGAATATTGTGCAATACAAGTGAGTGAGCACAGGGGGGCTTCCGAATTCTATGTCAAATTAACTGCTGACGCTCGCCAATGATGTCATGTCCTCGAACGGTAGCACCCCCTCAAACGAACGGTGAATGATCCATCGCAGTTCCTGTGTCAGATTACTGCAATGAAGTTCCCACAGTCGATCCCGGCGTGGGCACGTTTTCGACTAAGCGCAGCTCGTGGTCCGTAACAATCATCAGTTCTCGTCTTCGCACGGTCACTTCGCCGGCACCTGGCCGCGCCATTCTCGAGACGCGGGCTCGCCTCCGCCGCAATGCTGCTCCGCCGTGTGCACCGGTACGGCGCGCCGCAACATTGCCCTCGATCGGACCCGTCCGCTCGCTGTTCTTTTGGCCGTCCCCTTGTGCCAATGGACTCGCAGGTGGGCTGGCCACCGCCAGAATGCTGATCGGCCGAGTACGCCGGTACGGCGCTTGTTCACCCCGTCGTCCTCGTTTCAACCTTCAGTCTCCCTGTCAATGTTACTGTCCCCGTGTGACAACGGACTGGCCTGAGTCCCCCGGCGTCCTGCATCATCTCCGTCGCCGACGCGGTCACAGGGCCTGCCCCTGGCCCTGTGGGAGGGTAGCCCTTTCCGCCGCTCGGTTCCCCCGCGCCGCGGCTCTCTCGTGCTCCCGCCGCACCCGCCCCCCCCCCCCCCCCGCTCTCCCGCACGCTGTGAAGGGTTTTCCGTGTCCTTCTGCTTTGGGGCGATTGTGTCTGCGGCGTTCTTTTTACCATTCTGTCTGTACGCACACGGGAGGAAAACGGGGCTCCCCCCGCCTCGACCGCCTTGCGGGGTACCGCGTAAGACCTGCCGCTGAGCGCCTTGTGCCGTGCGGGGCTACATGTGGGGACACTGCATAAGAGCAGCTGCTCTTGGCCTTCTAGAAACTCGTCTGACAGCCCTCAAGCTCGCCGCCCGCCACCCACACCCACAAGTGCTCGCAGTCGTTGCTTGTGTTGACCCTTCTTCCAACCCATTATTCTCCCCAGGAGTCGCCGTCGTCGGTCCCCCGCCACCCGTCGTTGCCGTTGCCACCATGTCCCCACTCTGCGCCTTTGTGCAACCTGCGGCAGTGGCGTGAGTTCACGGTCCTGATGAGAACGCGACAGCGCGCTCCGGGGCTCGCTCAGTTCGTGTTACAACGGGGCTTCGATTTGCCGCCGAGGTGGCGGCTTATCGGGATGGTGCTCAAGGCGTGCTGTATATCCCGCCGGTGTACACTCACGGCCATCTTTTCCCATCGCCGGCGTTCCCTGCGGATGCCGCGTGGACGCGCGCGCCCGCAGCTGGGCCGGCTGGCGTCTCCCCCCCGGCTCGGAGGCCATTTTTTGGCACTCCGGGCCACGGTGCCTCTCAAATTGCGACACCTACGTACCGCAATGCTGATGGCGCCGGCCCTGCAACGTCTCAAGTAGACGAGCGCCAGTCTGCAATGTCGTTAGTGGCGTCGGCGTCACCTTACGGCGGCGCCTTCGGTGGCGAAGGTGCCGGGTCACGCTCCACCGTGGGCCACATGACGCCATCTCCAGTCTCTCATGCAGACAACGGGTCTTCCGCGTACGCGGCGTTTGGTGACCAACTCGCGCCTGCTGGCGGGATGGGCGCGCCGGCGCAGGACGCCGCGCACTCGTACGCGCGTCAAGGCCTGACCGAGGTTGAAGACGAGGACCATCAGCAGCAACGCGCAGTCGACGGACAGAGCACACCCAGCGCCGGACCACGAACGACGCTGCCGACGCCGACTGTGGCGGCGCAGTCGACGCTGGCAATCAGCAAGAGGCGGCGTGCCGCTGCTGCGACGCGCTGCTCGCCACCGACCTCGTCGCTGACACGGCGCAGGGGGTCGACGGGGGCTGCGGGGGTGGTGGCAAGCGCCGGCTCTTCATTCGGTGGTGCCGGTTTGGCTCTCGCGGATGGCGGTGCTTTGCATCCGGGGCTTGCTGATGTGACACCGGGAACGGCGGCGCCTCTGCGTGAGAGAGGTGCTGCGTCGCCGTGTACGCGGGGGAGATCGGCGGCCGCCACTGGTGCGACACCGCCGACTCGCGCTGGCGGTGCTTTGTCAGCGGCAGCGGCAGCCGGTGGCGCCTCTTTGGCCGGACACGCGACGGCTGCGCTTGTGTCAGACATCATGCGGTCGACTGGGGTCGGCTTTGATGGTGTCCGTCGCGAGATTAGCACCCAACGCAAGGAGCTGGCTATCATGAACAGTCAGCTGCGCTCCGTGACCAAGAAGGTCGACGAGATTGCTGTGCTTGCAGATCGATTGACCGCGTCCGTCGTCTTCCAGCGCCGGGCGCTTGTCGCCATGTCTGGTGACAGCACGTCCGTGCTGAAGTACGTCGCGGCGAGCGGTGCGGCCTCGTCGCCGCCGACGATTGATGGCGCGTCCGCGGTTCGTGACGCTGCTGCTGATGGTGGGCAGATGCTGGCGGCAACGGAGACGCAGAATGCCCAGTGGATCCTTGACCTGAAGGTATGTTCTCGCTCGCCTGCTGCCTCCAGTGGGAGTGCCTTCGACCTGTCGTGTGTGGGTGTCTGCGCGTGCTCTGGATTTCTGTGAGTGTGTCGATGGCGCCCTGTCATCGCGGGCATTTCTCACACCATGGATGTCTTCGCCTCTTTCTGTCTTTGCTGCTGACGCGATCGTCTCGCACTGGCTACATTGACGTCCGTATCCCACAGCCCAAGGTCGCTGAGTTCCTGCTGCACAAGCTCGAGCGCGCGCGCGGCGCCGCGGTGGTGTGGGTGGACATCACGGACGTGAATGTCTTCATGCAAAAGTGGACAGCGGAGCGCTTCCAGATCGTCATTCAGGATGCCGACGCCCTCCTGTCTCGTTGCTGGCGTCTTCCGCAGCGCCAGCCACGCGTCGATGCGGCGGCATTGGCGGCGACGGCGTATGAGGAGGAGTCGTCTGCCACCATGCGCCGCAATACGACCATGGCGTACCGCTACTTGCACCGGGCGGTATCCCACTTTTATCAGCGCATCGGTAACAAAGCCGTCTCTGCGTTTGCGACGATTGTCAACGACAAGGCGGGCTTGGGCAGCCTGCAGCATGTGCGTGGCACACGCACCAAGTTCGAGGTGTGCTTCGAGCCGCAGGAGGCGGGCGCCCTTCTCATCAACGACGCGTTTATCACGGAGCTGCTGTACCCCGGGGGCATTGTTCGCGCGCTCCGTGTCGTCTTCTCCGTCCTCTGTGTTCTCCACCACTTCTCCGAGGCGGCCGCCCTGCCCGCCAGGGGTGACGTCGTCGCCTGCTTGACGTCACATGTCGCACTGGTGAGCATGAAAATCAGGGCCCACCGTAAGAAGCGCGCGCCCAGCGAGTTGGACGATGGAAAAGCCGTCGACACGACACCGAGACTCAACGGCGGGCACCGGGCGGAGTGGGTTGAGGAGATGGCCGTCGTGCGCCAGCTTTTTGCGCCTCAAGGTGCCCGCAGCACCAATGGCCTGCGCCTCACGGATGGCGCGGAGCCGCGTCGCGATGACCCGTCGTACCGCGAGCCGCTGGCGTCGGCCTCTGGCGCGGGCGACCGTACGTCTGCCGTCGCCGCTCCTGCAGTCTCTGACGGCATGCCAAGCACGGTTGCCGATGGCAGCCCTGCGGGCGACGACAGCGGCGGGGAGGAGCTATCGGATGCGGACGCGCCTGGACCGGTGGACCACGCGGCCGTCGCTGCCGCACTTGGTGCCGCTGCGCACGCAATGGCGGGGGTGTACGAAGAGGTGGATTAAGCCTTGAGGTGATGAACCCAGGTGGTTTTTGCGTCGCTGCTGCCGCTCTATCGGTACAGTTGGTCACGTGATGTTTGGTACGCTTTCCCCGCGCCTGGTGAGTGCGTGGGGAGCCTTTTCTGGTTGTCTGATGTTGTAGTTTTGTAGCACGCTGGCCGCTAGAGGCATGGCGTAGTCACCCCGCTCCCCATGAGCGGGTGGGAAGCACTGTGTTTTTGTTCAATTGTTTGGTCGGTCCGCGTTCTGCCGGACCGGCACCACAGAGCTCTTTGTGAGGTGCATTGCACTCGCGGTGAGTCGCGCTACACAGTGTGTATGGCACTGAACTAAGAAAGTGATACAGGACGGCAGGCCGGTGGCCCAAAAAGAACAGGGAAACGCGGCTTACGGCGCACGTGCGGCATGGTGCCGGCTGCAAAAACAAATGCACACGTACGCAGATGGATTTCTCACGCGTCCCATCGGTCCTTACCCACTCCCTTGATAGCCTATCTAAGCCCGTGGAGGCCTCCAAATGGCCAAGAGCGCGAGACTGCAGCCTTGCATCTGAACATGTCTTGACCGGAAGCCGCTCCCGTTCAAGTGCGCGTTCAGGTACGGGAGGCTGCACTGGTTTGGCCCCCGTTCAGCGTGTCGATATTTCTGACGACCCCGACGACCTCCCCGCCGAGCCCCTCCCCGCGCCCCTCCCCGTATCCCTCCCCCCCTCGTCCCGACCTCCACCCGCTTCCCCCGACACTGCGCTGATGCGCGCAACTCTCCCCCCGGCGATGGGTCGACCGCGGCGCGGCGGCCGGCCGCGCGCCTCCGCGTCGGGAGTCTCGGGTGCCCATGTTGCGCCGCGCCGCGCGCGGTGCGTGGCGGATGCCGGGGGAACCGGGATCGGCGTGACGTGGCTTGGGTGGCTTGCGGCCAACAGGGCGGCTTGCCAGTCAGGCACCTGGGGGGGGGGGCCCTCCAAGGGGCCGATGCGCCGCTGTAACGAAGGGGAGAGGAGCGGCAGGGAGGGGCGTGGAGGAACGGAGGTGCTCTCTCCCGCATCGTTGTGGAGCAAGTGCTCCCCCACCGGCAGAGTG
>Ga0114957_1005136_pt1 | contig 10946 bp, 14 predicted proteins | sample BantaG_FD_87175 | JGI IMG/M metagenome (GOLD analysis project Ga0114957, IMG submission 87175) | Marine algal microbial communities from Bantry Bay, Ireland - BantryBay_4 metaG | ecosystem: Host-associated > Algae > Red algae > Unclassified | place: Bantry Bay, Ireland | collected 2014-11-21 | reverse complement strand
CGAGACGACAGCGGGATCGTTGCGAGAATCGTTCTAGAGACTGACCTCGACGATAGTCCAGCGACATTTTTCCATCAACAGCTTTACTACACAGGTTGCGCAATCGTTTTGCTGATGATGGTTTGGAGAAAAAGGAAACAGTATTTTCCCTAAACCAGTTCGTCAGGACAGACTGTTCACATAGACTTGAGGATCACCCAGAGGCCTGTCAGTGCGCTTATCTCCGGCTCTATCTTTTTCACATTCCGTATGATGGCTCGCTGACTAACCCAGAATGCCATTCCGGTTGAACATCTGCTGATACAGACTGAAGAACGAACTCGAAGCTCGTCCCACGTTCATTCGCGGGACATTTTTTTGGCGACTATCGTGCCACCCTGTCTGTAAGACAGACATGAAAACGATCCTCATCACTGTTCGTTGGGTAATGTGCCAGCTGGCTTCCCAGTCCGTCTGAAAGATCCACATCAACGTCTGTCCTGGAACCTATCAGGCTGCTCTTTTTGTTGCACCTGCTCATGGACTGTCTGCCAGAAGAACTGCATAATAATTCTGCTGCTCATCCGTTTGTTCATCAGTCGAACTCGCTGATTTCCTGCCCTGCAACCAGTCTCAGAGACTGTCTTGAAGAGAGAAACAAAGAAGTGATGAGATATAGTGCTCCGCTTCTTCTACTACGTTGTTCTACGAGACTGTCCTTGGGGCAATGAGAAAGAAAAAGTCAAGGAGAATAATTAACGCACAGAGAGATAAAAGACAAATAAAAAGCAGTAGAAACAGCAACGCTTCAAGCATATGATGATCACTCGGGCTATTCTAGTCCGCCTCTTCATCAGCAGACAGGTTGAACTGAGAAGCAGCAATATCCTTGAGTTCGTCACAGATGCACTGGACAACTGCATTGCGTACGTCCGCGCTGTCCGGCCGGAAGGCTTAGGCATCTCGTTCTTCTAAATGTAGCTCTTGATGTGGTGTGCTCCCGCAGCCCGAGTCCCAGCGGTGATGTCCCCGGGGTCGACGCATAAAATCTCAGCAATAATAGAGGCAGCAGTCGCCGCCAAGTCGAGGAAGCACGTGGCCCTGGCGTCAGAGTCGTCCAGTACCAGATGGTATCGAGTAACCCGGTCCGAGACAGCCGCACTGGCTGGGGCGAGCTGGTCTTCATTACCACGTAGCACTTGAAGAGGCTGTATCGTCGCCTGCGGTACGCCAGCGTCCAAGTAGACGCCCATCTTGCGGTAGATCATCAGACGCGCAGCGTTTCGTCTGCGGTTGCAAACGTTACGCAGCTTCCTGTCCAGGGCTACCTTGTATTCCTTCTTTTTCCCAATGCGACCGGCCACCGTAAAGTCGATCTTGGACACGGGCTTGTCGACAGCCCGCTCCATGGCGGTACGAAGGCATCTTGCGCTGTCCTTCCTGGGCCCTTCCAAGTGGCATTTCGGGCAGATCCACGTCAAGCAGTCATGCTTTGGGGCATCTTGGTGGTTCTCAATACGTTCAGCGTCCATCTTGTTCTGATAAATAGCACGCACCATGTTCTGTTCGTACCGAGCAAACTCAGACCACACAGCCGACTGAAGAAAGAAGTAGGACATGGAAATCAGTAGCTGAAGACGTCAGTTGCCGTACTGAGGGACCCTTGACAGACACTTCCTGTCAACATAAACACAACATGAAAGGAGCGCACGCATGCATCTCTACTCGCTGAAGAGACCCAACCGTGTTAAACGTACTCTATGTTGGGACCATAGTTCATTTTTCAAGGAGGTACTTCTTGCGGCGGAGGCCCGCTCCGGCGTGGACCCAGGCGTGGACCCCGGTGTTGACGGGCCGCCTCCCGACACTTCGCTTCCCGACATCGGGCTCCGGCAGACCAAGCCTGTATCAGAGCTCGTCCAACAGCCAAAGGCTCTGCAGTAGTCGGTCGTCGCCCGCTGTGCGACAAGCAAGTGTCACAAGCGTGAAGCGGGGAAAAGCTGTCCAGCGTGCCCCTTCGCAGGCACAGCCTCTTCCAGAGCAGCCCCCGTGGGTACCACAGACCGTCAACCGCACCTGTACGAAACAGACCAGTAACCTCTCTGCAGTCGTCTTATGTCGCCCGCAGCAGTCCTTGCACGTTTCTTGGTTAAGTGCGTGGCAACCAGTCGTCGAGTGGTAGGCCCCACAGGTCTGGACGCTGGCACAACTAAACAAAGCGCGACACAGACCGTCGCCATGAGGCAGTCGACCGGCGTCGACCGTGGGTACCGCCGCGCAGCACAAGACAAGGCCCAGCAACAGCTGGACCCAAGCGCGACACACACCATTCACGTCTCTATAGTAGTCAGGTGTCGCCAGCAGAGCTCCGAGCGCGTGTCATTGAGAAGCACGTGACAACGAGCCGTCGCGTGGAGTACAGCACAGGTCCCAGAGGTGTCACCGTCGGCCGCCACCAAGTGCTGAGCAGGCCGTCGTCCAGTACCACATGCGCGGGATCGCTCTTAATAGACCGTGGTCACGTAACAGACATCCAGGCTCGCTTTCACGAGCATGAATGAGCAGAAAAGGCAGCAACCGTCACACAGGAAGCCGTTCGCGACGCAGACCGTCAACGTCTTCACGGTCGACAGAGGTCGGCAGCGGAGATCTCACGCTGTCGTGTGGGTGTCGGTGGAGCACAGGAAACCAGAGTAGCGTAACACGGATACTCGAGCTTTCACACAGGTAACACAGATCCAGGCTCTTTCACGTCGACTGAAGCGGGCAACACAGACCGTCAACTCCACGTCGTCGTCAGGGGACTCCCACACGGATCCGAGCATGTGGCGTGCGGCAAGCGGTAGTAACGAGCGGTCTCGTCAGTACCTCGTCCGAGGGACGAAGCGAGATCTACGTGGACGACCTTTGCGAAAGTGGCCCATATCCAGACCGCGATTGTCGCACCGTTCTATTGTGCCCTCACGGAGACGTGCCGACACGGTGATCGAGCGCACCGTGGAACCCAAAGATCGTCAAGGCGCGCAGCGCGGGCGCAGGACTTCGCCACATGCTCGCACAAGTGACCATGTCAAGAGCTTTGGTGCGATTTTCTTTGGAGGCTACATCCATCACTGATAGGTGCAGCCTGCCTGAACACAGAAATGTCAGGCTTCCAGGGGTGTCACGTCTCGAATGGACGCAGTTGAAAGTCATTATTGTTGCTGACCTCCAAAAAATGGCGGTTGCAGAGTGGTTGCAATCATTCAACAGCATACGTGGGCCAATGAAAAAACTAGGAATCATGTGAGTTCCTGACACAGTCTCCTCATGCAGCTCTGCGCGCTGGAAACGCACATCAGGATCTCAAGTGATCTGAAGAAATTTGTTGATCTCAAGACAAATCACAGGTCTGTCCCAGAACCCTCTCCATCCCCTCTTCAGGCCCGAGCAAGCGGCCTAAAAATCTCAGGAAATCTCATTGTGGGTTGCAATTTTCTCTGCGTGACCCCTGCAAGACACGTCGATTGGCTGGCAAGATTACTGGCGGCAATTCTCAGCCAATAGTACGATCGTGGCTTGTCGAACCACCAATCCGACTTCATTTCTATGCTGTGTCGTCGGCTCTGCCTCCCTTCTCCCTCCAACCGCCATTTTTTGGAGGATAGCAATATGTTTGTCGGACACAATTTTACCGGATCATTTGCCAATTGTCGTTGATTCTGACAGCTGTCTGAAGGAAAGCAGCTCGATCTGTGGGATCAATCGAAGTTGCAATCACTGATCATGGAAGCGCCGCCACCACAAATTAAACAATTCAGATTGCTGACCAGGCTACCCGACCGGGTACCGGATTGGGGTTAAGATCGAACGAGTGACTTGCTGCGGCCGGGCCGTGCGGGAACACCTCTCCTTCCGGGTCTGTGCGCACGTCGAAGACCCGTCTTGCTCGAGCGCGACTCCTTCGCGGGGCCGTCTGCACACCGCAACTGCCGTGCGCCGCGCACGGCGACCCGTACCGGAGGTGATGCACGCCCCCGGGCTGAGCTCCCTTAGAGCACCTGGTTGATCGACGCACCCTGAGGTTCGTGCGGTCCGCTCACACACACGTTGAGGCCGGGTTGCTGCGGTCTGACGCACCCTTCGTGTTGTGCGCTACCTTTGCCCGCTCGCACTCGCACACGCACACCGCGCCCCGTGACTGGGTGTGACGCACCCGTCGGGTTGTGCGCCCCGATTCACTCATCCATTTGCTCTCGTGCGGAATGCCGGGTTCCTGGATGAAGCATCCTTTGGGTCGTGCTCCCCCGTCGTGTGCACGCTGTTGGTTGTGCGCGCCGCCCCAAGTTCTGCGGTTGACGCATCCTTCGGGTTGTGCGCCCCGTTTTCACCCGCGCCCACCTGCTCTCGTGCAGCGTGTGAGGTTTTCTGGGTGAAGCACTCTTCGGGTCGTGCTTCCCTATCGTTCGCACGCTTCTGGTTGTGAGCGCCGCCCCATGTTCTGGGGTTGACGCACCCATCGGGTGGTGCGTCCCGGGTTGTAGCTCGCACTTGCTCTCGTGCGGCGTGTCATGTTTTGTGGGTGCGGCACTCTTTTAATCGTGCTCCTCTATGCTTTGCAAGCATTTGGTTGTGCCTGCAGCCCCGTGTTCAGGATTTGACGCTCCCTTCGGGTTGCGCGTCCCGTTTTTTTTGCGCCCACTTGCTCTGGTGCCGCGCGTCGGGCTTTCTGGACGAAGCACTCTTTAAGTCGTGCTTCCCTATCGTTCGCACGCTTTTAGTTGTGCGCGCCGCCCCCTCGTCTGGGTTTGACGCACCCGTCGGGTTGTGCGCCCCTGTGTTTTCGCGCGCACTTGCTCTCGTGCGGCGTGTCGGGTTTTTTGGGTAAAGCACTCTTAGGGTCGTGCTTCCTTATCGTTCGCATGCTTTTGGTGGGGCGCGCCGCCCCGTGTTTGGGGTTTGACGCACCCTTCGGGATGTGCGCCCCGGTGTTTAAGCGCGCACATCCTGTCATGCGGCGCGTCGGGGTTTCTGGGTGAAGCATCATTTGGGTCGTACTTTCCTGTCGTGCGCACGCTGCTGGTTGTGCGCGCCACCCTGTTTTCTGGAGTTGACGCACCCTTCGGGTTGTGCGCCCCTTTGTCTTCAGCGCGCACTTGCTCTCGTGCGGCGTGTAATGCTTTGTGGGCGAGGCACTCCTTGGGTAGTGCTCCCCTATTGTTCGCACGCTTTCGGTTGTGCCTGTCGCCCCATCTTTCCGGTTTGACGCACCCTTCGGATTGTGCGCCCCGGTGATTTTGGGCGCACTTGCTCTCGTGTGGCTTGTCAGGGTTTCTGGGTGAAGCACTAGTTGGGTCGCGCTACCCTATCGTTCGCACGCTTTTGGTTGAGCCTGCCTCTCCGTGTTCCGGTGTTGACGCACCCTTCGGGTTGTGCGCCTTGTTGTTTTAGCGCGCATTTGCTCTTGTGCGGCGCCTCGGGTTTTCTGGGTGAAGCACCATTTGAGTCGTGCTTTCCCAGCGTGCGCACTCTATTGATTTTGCGCGCCGCCCCGTTTTTTGGGGTTAACGCACCCTTCGGGTTGTGCGCTCCTTTTTTGTGCTCACGCTGGCGCGCGTTGGCCGCGCCAAGAGCCTTGGTGTGACGTACTCCTCAGGTTGTGGGGGTCGAGCAACGCAAACAAAGGCTTGTGCGGCTCCCCTCGCACGCACACCACGCCAAAAGGTATCTGGAGTGACCCTCTCTCCGGGTAATGCGGCTGGCGCTTGCGCACGCGCAACACCGTCGATTGTGTGGAGCGACGCGCCCTCCGGGTTGTGCGGCAATACCTCGGGCGTGTCCTCCCAATTGTCGCTCGAGCGACGCGCTCTCCGGGTCGTGCGGCTCCCCTGCACAGAGAACCACACGGAGCGACACACCCTCCGGGTTGTGCGGCCCGCGCTAGTGGCTGCGCGGTGCAGAGCGGCGTGTCGTGGTTTGCCCCCTTGTTGTTGCGGGGTTTATTTTGTCGCACCATTCGGGCTGTGCGGGTTTCTTCTCTCACAAGGGACGCGCCGAGCGCCGCGCGGGCGACGCACCCTTCGGGTTGTGCGGCTCCGTCCGGCGCAAAGGTCGCATTGCCAGACAAGTGGAGCGACGCACCCTCCGGGTCATGTGGCTCCTCTTCGTGCTCGTCCCGATCCAAGTGGCGCTGAGAGCGACGCACCCTTCGGTTTGTGCGGCTCGAGCATGTGGCTGAGCGGTGCGGAGTTTCGTCGGGTGGTTTGCACACCTCTTGTTGCGCAGTCTTACCGGTCGCACCCTTGGGGATGTGCGATTTCTTGTCGCGAAAGAGACGCACCCTTCGGGTTGTGCGGCGTGCTGCGACGTACCCCTCGGGTTGTGTGGACTTCTCTGGCGCATGCTGACCTCCGGGTAGCGCGTGTAGTGGCTCACCCTTTGGTTTGTGCGGCTTTCCGTTCTGAGCGAGTGTGCGCACGTGTGTGCTTCCTAGCGCACCCTTGAGGTTTTCACGTCCGCCGGCCGTGTCTCCTGGACTCTTGAGTCTCCCCGCCGGTTTTTTACGCCCGTCACCGCCAGCACGCACGTGCCACGCCGCCCACGCACCCCCCTGAAGTTACGCTCCGCCGAAGAAAGCCCGCCAGTGTCTATCAGCTTTTAGGAGCCAAGATGGATGGGGGCCAGACTCTACCGCAAGATGGTACGAGACGTTAGCGCAAGCAGCCGAAGCAGGGGGCTCGAGCCATTGCTGACGGGGACAACAGTGCTGCCGATGTGGTTATGGCTTCGACCTGTCGTGCTCCACGTGACCATGGGGCGGGCTCTCTCTCACCAAAGCGATTACGTGTGCGGCGTGGCTTGCGCCGCGCATGCGGGACGGCACAAGAGCGGCGATAAGGGCAACGTGGCGTCACTTCGTGGGGCGGGCCGGCATGGATCGCTCGGGCAGCTGCAGCGGGCGCTGTGCCGTGGCGCGGGTGTGCGGAAATTGGTACTGGAGGGATGCGTCAGCCCCCGTCTTACTCGTACCATCTGTTCTTGCCGCCGTCTGCTCCGGCACATGCTCATTCATGCGACGCATATCATGCTCCGTATGGCGCTTTTCCAGCGGTCGCTCCTTCACCGCTGGGGTATCCCACGCTTGCACCACCATGTTAACCCCCCACAGCTACCTACTGCGAGGCCACTCCTACTGTTACCGTCTTACCACAAACGCCGCAGACCCCTCGTGATGCGTACCCAGCACCAGTTCACCCCCCTTCGGTCGGTGTGTTACCTCCACGCAAGAGAACGAGGGTCAACTTCGGTAAGTCTCAGGGACGTGCTGGAAAATCTTTCGTCGGAAGCTCGGACCGCTCCTCCAGCCCACTCGTTGACTGCTTGACAAATGTGCTGGAAGACATCGGTATGGGGCAACAAGATCGCAAAGACGGTCCGTGTTCGCTTACAGTGGACAGCGTAATCAGCGCTCTGCGATGCGCTTGGCCAGCTGTGGACATGGATGTCACTTCCAAGGCAGTGAAAAACTGTAGAAGTGGGTGTGGAAATGCTGTACGATTGGGCAAGGGGCTGTGTGCCGCATCTCGCTTGCTGAAGGGCGGCTCACCCTTAGATGCGGAAGTGCCTTACGCTGAATCCATGGTAGCGACCAACTGCTGCCAAGGGCATTGCCGTGCTGTACCCCTCAATGGAGTTGAGGCGTCCGATGCCACACTTTCGAAGCGGCCATCTCTTCCTCACCAAGTTCCCCCCGGATCCTCGCGCACTTCGCCAATCGCAGAATTCGTGTCTGGAGCCCCTGTCCAACGCCGCCGTGGTCGTACTCCAGCACCTCGTGCCATCTTGGTGGCGTCAACGCCCCGGTCGCCCCCCCATGAGAGCTCACTCCCCACCGCTGACGTTTCCTGTTCTCTCGGATTTGGCTCTCAGCGACCTGGCCGCAGGGAATCTCCTCCGCGTCGTGGCAATCAAGCCCGTCTTGGGGTAGTTGCCCCCCCTCGCCCGCGCTTCCGCGAGCAGCGTGGCTTGCTTCAGCCGATGATGTCATTGGACCGGTTGAGTGACCACGAGACCATACCCGCGAAATCTTCTGGTCTTCGACGCCAGGCCGTGTTCTCTTCCAGTTTGATGGACACGCTCACGGCGTGGCTGAGCTGCGAGACGGCAGACCGGCGTCAGCGCACGACGTTTCACCTGCCGCTCTGGATTGGGACCGATCGCAACGAGGGTCGAGCCGTTGAGTTCTTGTGTAGCTCCGTGCGGTCGCGGAGGGACTCGCGGGTGGCACGCTGGTTCTCTGCGAGCTTGTTAGTCGCCCCTGTAAACCATGGCGGGCGATGGTTTGGAATAATCTTCGTGGGGCTGGCGCAAAATAAACCGATGCTGTGCCGGGAGAATGATGCCGACGAGCTGCGCAACAAGTACTCGTGGGCGTCTTCGGTGCGGGTGATGGACCCGACTGGACGGTCGAGTGACAGAGCTGTGGATGCATGCGTCTCGTTCCTTTTACGAGGGATAAGCGCGGAAATGAGCCACTGCTTCGTTGAACGCAGCGACGCTAATGATGCCGCCGGTGTCATCGAGCGGTCGCTTCGGCGCTACTTGACTACTTCGCGCATGCAACAGCAGGACGGACCAGAGGAGGACGAAGGGTGTCTTTTGCTTTCTCGTTTATGTTTCTGAATGTGCTCTACCCCGCCACACACGAGCAAGCTGCTGCGCGGCGCCATCGACACCGACTGGACAGGAGCAGTGAGCACAAGCTCAGTCGCGAGCAGATTCCTGGACCTGGTGCATGCTGCGCGGCCAAACTCATCTATCGACGAGCGACGTCCCGGTGCGGACGCACATTGCTTCCTACTTGTGGGTGGTCCGTGGCAAGCTGGGGAGGCTCAGAGTCCGTCCGCATCCCTTCCAAGGGACACCCTGCCTGTTCGTGGCCCTGTGTCTCCTACTCTCTCGGTCGATCCCGCATCGGTCAACTCCCGCGGCGGCGTCGACGCGTTGAAGAGCCGCCGTGCTTCCACCGCGTCGCTATCAAGCCGACCGGCAGCCGCACGGGACTCTTCTGCGGACGACCCGTTTCTTTGTCTTGGTGCACGTCTGAAGCGGTTGCAACCTGTGTTGAAGGCGCGCCGGAGGGACACTGGCAAAGCGTCACTGGTCAATAATGACCAGAGGCGAGAAAGTGGAATCAGCCTTGGTGCCAGCGCTTCTGATGCGGCGGCTGCCGTCAGAGAGAGTGGTGACGTCACGCGTCATCGCCCCAGCCCTTGTCCCGCTGAACCCCTCTGTGATGGCCGTTCAGGACGTGGTATGAGCTGCCAACAGCAAGCCGGCGTCCTTTCTGGTCGCTGGCATGACGACGATGAAGACGACGGGCCTGCGTCCGGATGGGATGCACGGCGGTCACCACGTGACAAAGACACCTGTGGTGAGGCGGCTGCCGCTGCGCGGGGGTTGGCGAGAGCGGGCAACCGGTACCCCGTTCCGGAGCCAGTTTTTTTGGCGTCTGCCACGCTGCCACGCCATTTGAGCTTAGCGCGACCGTCACCGCCGTCCTGTTCGAGGCAAACTGTAGTTGAACACTTTAATGCGTTGCTTTCGACCCACGGCAACAACTGGAGAGCGGAGATGTCGCAGCTGTCGACCGAGGTTGTGCCTCGCGACGTGCGGCATCACGTCCATGCACACTTCCTCCTCTCCGACGCTAGTAGCGACTCGGCGCACGGCCATATCAATGGTGGAGTGGGGCCACGCGACAAGCAGATCGGCGACGCCGCTCAACCTTTGGGCAATGATATCGACAGGCGGCGCCATGCTCGTGGCGGTGAACCTCAGGGGCCGCTGCACCACCCCACTCGAGGTGTTGTCGATGATGGACATGTCATCGAAGCGAGCGTTGCAGCTGCTCCAGCGGAGGACGTCTTGGCAAGTGCTACCAGCTTGCACCGAGACGATCATGATGCTGAGAATGCTGGTGGCCTAGGTGTGTCTCTTAAAAGAGTGCAGGGTTGGACGCACGGTGTTGTAGGTGAAGCTGCTGTTGAGAAGGCGGGAGCTGCTCGATACGCGATGTGATTTAAATAACGTTGGTGCAGTTGAAGGGCATCCGATGGGGAGCCAGGTGATGCCGACGACGGCGACCCCGGACCCATGGTGATCAAATATAAACGAGGGCACCGGTTGATCGACCGTCCCATCACAATCGATCGTAATGAGTGCCGGCAGACAGATAAGACATGCAAGCAAACAGACCATAAAAAATGAACAATACGGAAGTAACCCCCCAAAGGACATGCCACGGGCCAATTTCCACAGGACATGCGCTTTGGCCAGTTAAGGGGGCTACCTGTGGCAATTTGCCAATTGCGAGCAGAGATATGCTACATACCTCCAACGCGAGATTTGAACCGTCCCGGTGAGATCCGAGGATGGTGACACCCGATTGGGCGATCGCGGACTCTTACGGGCCTGCGCGGGCGTACCCGCCCTGGCGGCGGGAGTCTTGAAGGGGCGCCGATCCGTCCCGACCGGGGAAAGGTGGCGGTTCGCCGGCGTCAGCCGCGACCATCCGATCCCGCACGCGCGTGCGTGCGTGGCGGGCAGGTTGCGCTGCCGGTCAGATTGACGCTTACGCGTAGGCATGCCCGCGCAGGCGGTTCCAAGCGTGTGTGTACGTGGATGCGGAGGCGGGTTCGGGGGCCAGGGTTAAGACCCGTGCTCGCGGCGGCGCGTCGAGCAGCACGTGCTGGGGTGACCATCGTCGGTGCCGTGTGGCGCCAGCTTCGTCGGGGTTTTGCTACCCCGGCGACAAGGCGGAAGCCGGGACGCGGGTCTGTGGGGCCGAGGGAGTGCATACCCTGCGGCCGGTTGACACCGTGTCATGCGCGGGTCTGCGAGTTGTCGGCACGGGGCTACACTGTGTCATGGTGCTCGCGCACAGGTTGAGGCCTCACGGCATTACTTTAGTTGGGGCGCTCCACCGT
>Ga0114957_1005134_pt1 | contig 10954 bp, 9 predicted proteins | sample BantaG_FD_87175 | JGI IMG/M metagenome (GOLD analysis project Ga0114957, IMG submission 87175) | Marine algal microbial communities from Bantry Bay, Ireland - BantryBay_4 metaG | ecosystem: Host-associated > Algae > Red algae > Unclassified | place: Bantry Bay, Ireland | collected 2014-11-21 | reverse complement strand
TAAAACTCAAATCAAAATCTGCTCATAAAAAATTGATAATTAATACTTTATGAGTTTTCGTTCAGATACTACATAGATGATTTTACGTTCGTAGTTAGAGAAGTCTATTAATTTTAGAAACTTTTTACCGCACTACATTGTTTTTTTCCGAGTCTAATTTTATTAAAATAAATATTAAAATAGTAAAGCCAAGAAAGGAAGAACCTCCATAACTTATCAATGGAAGGGGAATTCCGATGACGGGTGCCAAGCCAATATCCATTCCAATATTTATAAAGAAATGGAAGGATATCATTGAGGCAACACAGTAGGCATAAATTCGAGTGAACTTTGATTTTTGTCTTTCGGCGATTGCGGCAATTCTCAATAAAAGCATCAAAAACAAACCGATGACTACGATGCTTCCCACGTATCCAAATTCTTCCCCAATATTACAAAATATAAAGTCGGTATCTACTTCGGGAACGAAACCACTGTGAACATAATTGCCTTCTAAAAAACCTTTCCCAGTCCATCCGCCCGAGCCAATGGCTATTTTGGATTGCTCTAAATTATAACCAGCACCTCTGGAATCAGAAATAATATTTACCAAAATCAAAATTCTTTTTAATTGATAAGGCTGTAAAACGGTTGTGCAGATAAAAGAAACCGTTTGAACATACAATATGGATAAAGTAAAAAATCCAGAAAATAAGAAAATGGCGTTTAGTTTTGATACAAAATACAATATTGTAAAAGCAGCAAAAGCGACAATCAGCATTATCAATAAAATTAAATCATTTACCAAAAAAGGCAACAGCATAAACAGCAAGCAAATGGCTGCAACAATAGCTGTTCCGATCCATTTATTTTTAAAATGAAACAGCGCAAATAAACTGGTAACAACTCCCAATCCAATGGATAGAGGTTTGTAACCATTTTGCAATACTTCGAGTGTTATGGGATCAAATTTTGTGAAAATTAAAGTGAGTATAAATAAGCCGATGACAGACCCATACAAAACCAAAAACCACGGAGATAAACCTTCTCTGTAAAGACCAATATCAAGGAAGTATAGACCAATGCCGTTCCAGCATCCGACTGTATCAAAATCAATATCATCGGTGTGATAATGATTGCAGCTGTAATGAGAAAATCTTTTAATTTGGAAACGCTTACATTAAAATCACTGAGAAAATAAGCGATCATTAAGGCGGTCCCAACCTTTGCAAGCTCGGAGGGTTGAAAACTAAAGGAGGCTATTTTATACCAGGATCGGGACCCTCCTTTTATTTCACCGAAAAACAAAACACCGATGAGGAGGATCACAGAAATGAGGTACAATAAGGGGCTAATACTAATAAAAAACTTTCGATCAAATAGTTGGATGATTAAAACAATAATAAAACTCACCCCCATAAAAAGGATGTGCTTCCCAATTTTATAATCCAATAGATTTCTCCATGTAATGTGCATGTCTTCCGTGTAATTGGAAGTATATATTGCCCCAAATCCTATAGCAACCAATGCTAAATAAAGCAAAATGGCTACCCAATCCGTTTGTTTTTTAGAAGCTGATCTGGTAAAACTCATTCTTTGTCTTTGTTAGTGAAATGAAATGAATAAGTAACTCTAAATTTTTATCAATTTTTTTCGATTTGCAAGGAGTTGAAAGTATCACATAGCCGAGCTACGTGGTGCTTTTAACAACGCAGGAAATCGGAAAAAGGTGATGATAAATTGGAGTAAGTTATTCATTTTCTTTCACATTTATTAAATCTGTTTCAAACATTTTTTTCTCTCTGCGTTTGCTATGTTTACAGATTGTATCATTAATATACTTTTCTATCATTAATGTTGATATTGGCGCGGCATAAGTAGAACCATAACCAGAATTTTCAATCACTGCTGCAATGGCAATTGTTGGATTGACCTTTGGAGCAAAAGAGATGAAAATCGAGTGGTCATCTCCGTGTGGATTTTCGGCAGTTCCTGTTTTACCACAAATTGAAATTCCTTCAACAGATGAATATCTACCCGTACCACTTATCATTACTTGTTCCATGGCATCTGCCATGACATCAAAATGCCTGCGCTCAATAGACAAAGTAGTTGGTTCTTTTTGCTCAACATTTTTTACCAAATGTGGATAATGGTAAACACCACGGTTTGCCAAAATACTAATGGCGTTTGCCAAGTGCATCGGTGTAATGGCAAACTCTCCTTGTCCAATACCTAATGAAATAATCGTGTTCCATTTCCAATGCCAATATTCATTGTTATGTATTTTATTATAATATTCTACGGATGGCATAGTTCCAGCAACCATACCAGGTAATCCAAGATCTAAGGGCGCACCTAATCCAAATTCTTCCAGATAATTAATCCATTGTTGCAAAGATTTTTGTACATTCTCGTATTTTTTATTGGCAATGGTTCTTTTAAAAACCTCACAAAAGTAGGGATTACAAGATTGTTCTACCGCACAATACATATTTGGACAAGAGCCATGAACGTGAGAACATTTTACAACACTTCCTGAGCCATATGAGAAAGCTCCACCGCATGTTATATAAGAATTCTTATTTATAACACCTTCTTGCAAACCAATAAGAGCAATAAAAGGTTTTAGCGTAGATCCAGGAGGATAGGTTGCCGTAATACATCTATTTAACTGTCTTTTTAAAGGATCATTATTGAGTGCTTTCATATTTGCACCTCTTTTTCTTCCTGTTAGAAGCGACGGATCGTAAGACGGGCTACTCACCATTGTTAAAATTTCACCATTAGAAGGATCAATTGCAATAACGCTACCAATTTTATTCGCCATCAATTCTTCTGCATATTCCTGCAATTTAATGTCAATGGTCAGTTGAAGGTTCTCTCCTTGTTTTGCAGGAAGATCATTGGAACCACCTTGATAACTTTATTTTTCTCTATTATAAGCGTCAACCGTTACATATTCTTCCCCTTTAATTCCTCTTAGTATCTTTTCATAACTTCTTTCCACACCACTTTGCCCAATATAATCTCCCAGATCATAATATTCATCATTGTCTAATTTTTTCTGATTGACCTCTCCGAGATACCCATAAACGTGCGGCGCACCCTGAGTGTGATAGCTTCTAATCGTTCTTCTTTGTGTGAAAAAACCAGGGAATAAATACATGTATTCCGAAGCCTTTGCATACATTATTGGAGAAATCTGTTTTAAAAAGATAGAGGGTTTTCTAGTGGAATAATTCCTTGATTTGGTCAAAGTTTCAATAAATTCTTTTTTAGAAATATTGAACAATTCACAGAGCCTAATCGTGTCCATATCCTTCTTAACATTTCTAGGAATGACCATCAAATCGTAAACAGGTTGGTTGTCTACCAATAGTTCTCCATTGGTATCCAAAATCAATCCCCTTGCAGGGTAGGTTGTTTTTTTGTGGATGTAATTGCTATCCGCTAAATCTTTGTAAGAATTGTCTTTTACTTGGATGTTATACAAACGCACCAATAGAACCAGCGAAAAAATGATAAATATTCCAATAATAATAAATTTCCGGCTCTCTAATTTCATTAATGATTCAATGTTTTAATGCTTCAATGCTTCAATTTTTTTAATGCTTCAATGCGAGAATGCAAGAATGCGAGAATGTTTTGAGCGAAGCGAGATAATTCATAACTGTGGTTAAATGCAATTTATAACTCATACGGTCCGACGTTTCGGTTCATAACTCATAATTATTTTATAACTGTGGTTAAATACAAATTCAAAACTGTGGTTAAATACAATTCAAAACTGTTGTTAAATGCAAATTCATAACTCATAACTCATAATTCTTTTACCTACTGTTTTGGGACTAAAATAAATTGATAGAGCATCATAATAAATACAGAAAGAATGACACCGATAACAATTTTGATCAATGTTTCAGGAATGTTTACAATACTCCAGGATTCAATTGAAAAGAGAATGACATGATGTAATAAAACGGCACTGGAAACATAAAAGATGGTCCAGTTGATTCCCATTGTAAACATGACAGGATGCTCTTTGTTATCATAGCCCCCACTGGGTCTAAACATCTGCATCAAAAAAGGTCTTATGTATGCCATTGCCACTGTTGCTGCTGCGTGAACACCGATGGTATTGGCGTAAATATCAACCATTAATCCTAGAAAAAAGGCAAGCAATAGTTGAAGCCAATGAGGAGTTTCAAACGGCAATAACAAGATGAATAAAGGATAAATATACGGATTGACAAAACCGTGTAATTCGATTTCATTTAAGACCAAAACTTGTAACATCAACAAGCCCAAGAATCTCAAAGCATTCACTAATATTGGATTGTTATTCATTGATGGTTGCGTTTTCCTAATCTATTATTTCTTGATAATCATTAAACTTGATTACATATACTTGACTCAAATTTCTAAATACGGTTGCCAATTCCACTTCAATGGAGTGAAAATTACTACCAGGCAAACGACTCACAGCTTCTACTTTTCCAATTAAAATATCTTCAGGGAAAAAATCTGAAAAACCACTAGTAATGATACTGTCCCCCTTTTGTACAGGTACATTATTAGGAACATCGTTGAGTTGAACAATGAATTGATTTTGCCCGTCCCAAGTCAAAGATCCAAAGTGGTTATTCTTTTTGATTTTCGCACTAATATATGTTTCCTTGTGCAAAACAGACATAACCGTAGCATAGTTTTTTGATACTTTATGGACAATCCCTGCAATACTTCTTGGACCAACAACTCCCATTTGCGGATAAATCCCATCATCAGAACCACGATTAATGGTTAAGAAGTTGTGCAATTTATGGGTAGATTTATCAATAATTTTAGCAGGAATGAACTCATACTTTTTGCGAGTCACTATCTCTGGTTCAGTAATGAACAACATTTCCTGTTTGGGAATGTCTTTTTTACTATTGATAATTTGTTCAAGTAAAGCCGCATTTTGTTCAGCTAGTATTTCATTCTGTTGTTTTAATGTAAAATAATTAGTAACTCCGTTTTTAACATTTAAAACTCCAGCCGTCAAAACTCCAGAAGAACTTAAAAATTGGGTGCGCTGATAATGATTGTATTTCACTATTAAGAATGCGCATAGTATTTCTAAAAAAAGAAATACGAAAAAACTGTTATACCTCTTTAAAAATAAAAGTAGGTTGCGCATTAAAATTGTAGTTTCGGAGAATTAATAAATTGATTTTCATTGTCAAACATTTTAACAAAATGCTCTTTAATATAAACTAAGTCTTAGAGTAAAAATTTCACAGTAAAGTGAAAATAATAAGTTTACTATTTAGACCGAATGTCGGACTAGAGTTATTTTTTTCTTATTAGTCTTTGAAAAATCCTTGTCGGTCCGACGTTCGCGGTCCGACGATTCGGTAGCAGGGTTACGGAAGTATTTTTCAAAATAAATAAGGACAAAAGAAGTCTGGTCCGATATTTCGGTCAAAATTGTGGAAGTTATTGTTTTCGCTTTACATAGTAATTAAAAATAATTAATCCCTGCAACCCTTCTGACATCTTTCATTGTTTTTTCAGCATTTTCACGAGCATTTTCAGCTCCTTTTTTAACTACCTTTGCCAAATAATCTAAGTCTTTCTCTAGTTCAATAATCTTTTCTCTTATAGGACTTATAACTTTGTTAAGGTCTTCCGCTAATTGCAATTTCATATAACCATATTTAATATCACAATTAGCATAATCTGTTTTGTATTTTTCAATTACATCAGGAGCAGAAACCAAATCCATCAATGAAAAAAGTGGTTCTACTTCCGTCGATATTGGGCTATTAGCTTCCGTAGGACCTGTATCCGACTTAGCTTTCTTTATTTTTTTAAGAATCACTTCTTCCGAATCATTTAAGAAAATAGCATTGTTAGGATTAGCATCCGACTTACTCATTTTTGCACCACTACCATCCAAACTCAGAATTTTTAACAATTCAGTTTGATAATTGAAAGCTTGAGGTTCAGGAAAAACATCCTCTCCAAAAGTATGATTAAATCTTGTAGCTAAATGTCTTGCCATTTCCAAGTGTTGCGCCTGATCTTTTCCCACAGGAACCTTAGTCGCTCGGTGAACGATGATGTCCGCAGCCATTAAAACAGGGTAAGTTAATAATCCTGCATTTATAGATTGTTTTTTGTCTCTAATTTTTTCCTTAAAGGTAGGCACTTTTTCAAGCTCTCCTTTGTAGGCAATCATATTTAACAGTAAGTATAATTCAGGTATTTGTGGAATATCGCTTTGTAGATAAATATCGCATTTTTCTGCATCCAATCCACATGCCAAATAAGTAGCAAGCACTCCTCTAACTTCCTTTTGAAGTTTGGGAGCATCCTTGTGAGTGGTAAAAGAATGGTAGTCTGCAAGAAAGAAAAAACAATGCTCAAACTCGTCTTGCATCTTCACAAAATTACGAATTGCACCATAATAATTTCCCAAATGAATATTACCCGTTGGCCTAACGCCGCTTAATACTATTTCCATCCTGCAAATTTATTGATTCATATCGCCAAAAACAAGTGATACAACAGGAATTCCTTATATTTGAACACAAAAGAAATAAGAAGATGGAAATAAATGATGAATTGATTGATAAATTGGCGAGACTTTCTAGGTTAGAATACGATTTAGAAGGAAAAGAAGCTGTCAAAAAAGACCTCAATCAAATGATTGCCTTCATTGAAAAAATTAATGAGTTGGATACTGTTGATGTAAAACCATTGGTACACATTACAGATGAAGTGAATGTTTTCAGAGAAGACAAAGTTAAAAAGTTGACCACAAAAGCAGAAGCATTACAAAATGCCCCATTAAAAAATGAAGATTATATAAAAGTATCAAAGGTTTTAGACAAATAATTGGCTCTTGGCTTTTGTGAATATACAGTAGAGACAAGGCATGCCTTGTCTCCTCTCCTTGTATCCTCTCCTAGTCTCCAAATTATACAAACTAAACCAAACACATCCAACAAAAGCAAAAATGCAAAACAAAGTCATTGAGTTACGCGGAATTGAAAAATTCTATACGATGGGACAGATCGTCATAAAAGCTTTGAATGGCATTGATTTAGACATTTGTAAAAATGAATATGTCGCTTTAATGGGACCATCAGGCTCTGGAAAATCGACCTTAATGAATATGTTGGGCTGTTTAGATACTCCATCGAACGGAAGATATACCTTAAACAATCAAGAAGTAGCTGAATTGACGGAAGATGAACTTGCCGAGATTCGGAACGAGGAGATCGGATTTGTTTTTCAAACTTTTAATTTATTACCAAGATTATCCGCCATAGAAAATGTGGCAATGCCCCTGATTTATGCAGGAATGAGCAAATCCAAGCGTCTAGATCGTTCCGAAACTGTTTTGACGGAAGTAGGATTGGGTGAAAGAATGGACCACAAGCCAAATGAATTGTCAGGAGGACAGAGACAAAGAGTGGCAATAGCAAGAGCATTGGTCAATAATCCATCCATTATATTAGCAGATGAGCCTACAGGAAATTTAGATAGTAAAACATCAGAAGAGATCATGAAAATGTTTGCAAAAATTCATGGAGGAGGAAATACAGTAATATTGGTTACCCACGAAGAAGATATAGCGCAAAATGCCCACAGGATCATAAGGTTGAAAGATGGCGTAATAGATTCTGATGAAATGATTAAATGAAATGATCTGGTAGTCAATCTATTTATAGAGAAAACTGTATATTTTTTTGATTCATTGACCTAAAAAGTATACTTTTTTAGTTTATTTTACTACTTTTATAATCCACTACATTACTACCACTCCCCCACGTAAAGAATTTATTGCAAACCTTGCATAGATATAAAGAGAGTATTTCATATATTCGACCTTCTCAATCTATGCTTTATAATTAATTATTGGTATGAAGCAACTTGCTATTTTGGTAAGTGTTTTATGTATTCTAATTAGTACATCACTTCTTGGACATGGTGACACACACCAGCGCATAAAAGAACTTACGGGGAAAATTAAAGTAACCCCAAAGAACCCTGAATTGTATTTAAAAAGAGCAGAATTGTACATTCAACACGAAGATTATAAAAAGTCAAATTGTGATTTAATGAAATGTGTTTCGCTGGGCGTTAAATCTGATCGGATCAATTATAACTTCGCTGTTAACTATAAGAACTTAAAAAAGTACGATAAAGCTCTAGGATATTTAGACAAAATTTTGGCGATGGACGCTAAAAATGTCCGTGCTTTAAAAGAAAAGTCAAGCGTCTTTTACAATCAAAAAAAGTACGATGATGCAGCTATTTATCTTGAGAGAGTAGCAGAACTTTCCTCGGAGCCGTTACCTGAAAATTACATCAATGCTTCTTTAGCTTGGGAATTAGATGATAAATTAGGTTCCTATAAAAGAAGTAAAAAAATAATTGAAAAAGGTATTGACAGGCTTGGAGATTTGATGGTTTTTTATCAGAGATTGGTAAAATTAAATTTGGCAAATGGTGAATATGAAGAAGCAGTAGCGAATCAAACACAAATTGTGGAAATTTCAACCAGAAAAGAAAAAGCATTGTTCCAAAGAGCAATGATACACATTGAATCAAATGATTTGAGTAGTGCCAAGTCTGACTTAGAAGAGTCGATTACTTTAATAGACAACCTTCCTCCTAAGCATAAGAAAAATCAATCAACCATTGATCTGAAAAATTTAATTGTTAGAGTTAAAAACGAGCTATGATGAAGTTTATCCCTCCAGTTTTTAGAGTCTTAATTGTATTGTTCGCTTTATCTTTTACTCATATAGCGTCAGCACAAGTGATTCCTTATGGCTCTTTTTGGAAATACAGTGATAATGGAAGTGTACCTAGTTCGCAAAATGGCAACAATTGGACAAGCACAAATTATGATGACAATGCTTGGTCAGAAGGTCAGGCTCATCTCGGTTATGGAGATGGAGATGAAAATACAGTCATTAATAACGGCATTATTACCGCCTATTTTAGAAAAACATTTACACTAAACAATCCAAGCCAAAGCACTGTTTCCAATTTTACTTTAGTTTACGATGATGGAGCGATTGTTTATATAAATGGCGTGGAGGTTGCAAGAGTAAATATGCCTGGAGGACTTGCTAATTACAATACTTTTGCCTCTTCAGGATCAAGTGACAATGCAAACTATGCTTTCCAGGTAGATGGTTCGCTTTTTAACAATGGTGAAAATGTGGTTGCAATAGAAGTACATCAAAGAACAGCAACCAGTTCAGACATTAGCTTTGATTTGAGATACGATGTTGTGAATGTTCAAGACGCCTCTAATTACATAACAAGAGGGCCATATTTACAAAAAGCGACCTCGGAAAGTATGGTGATTCGTTGGAGAACATTGGAGCCAAGTATTTCTAAAGTGAATTATGGTATAAATGCTAATAATTTAAATTTTACAGAAACAAATAATACAGCTACAACCGAGCACGAGTTAGAAATCACAGGTCTTTCTGCAAATACGCTATATCATTATGAAATAGAAAACGGAGAATCTGATAATGTGAATCTAAGTACAGGTTTGACTTTTAAAACCTATCCAACTATAGGAACAAATGCTCCACTGCGAGCTTGGGTTTTGGGAGATTGTGGAACAGGCAATAACAATCAAAGGAATGTTAGAGATGCCTACAATAATTTAACAGGCACACAACATACAGATATGAAGTTGTTTTTGGGAGACAATGCATATGTTGATGGCACAGATGATGAATACCAGTATGCAATATTTGAAGATATGTATGAGGAACAAATGAAGAATACTGTTTCTTGGTCTTGCTTGGGAAATCACGATGGTCATTCGGCAGATTCGGATAGTCAAACAGGTCCGTATTATGATATATTTACCTTTCCAAAATCTGGAGAAGCAGGAGGAATGGCATCGGGAACAGAAGCATACTATTCTTTTGATTATGGTAAAATACACTTTATTGTATTAGATTCTTACGAAACCAATAAAAGCATTGGAGGAACCATGTACAATTGGTGTCAGAACGATATCGAGAATACATTGGCAGATTGGATTGTTGCATTTTGGCATCATCCACCATACACAAAAGGTTCGCATGATTCTGATACCGAAAATGCACTTGTTGATATGAGATCGCGTTTTCTTCCAATGTTAGAAGCCAATGGAGTAGACCTAGTATTATCAGGACACAGCCATTCTTATGAAAGATCTTATTATTTAAATGGTCATTATGGTTTATCAAATACCTTTAATTCAGCGACTCATACAGTTGGAGATACAGGTAGTAGAAATGGAAAAGATGACGGGCAAGGATGTTATGAAAAAGAAGAAGATAAAGGAACAGTATATGTAACTGCTGGATCATCAGGAAAAGCTGGAGCTGGAGGTGGAGCATTGGACCATCCAGCAATGTATTACTCAATGGCAGATTTAGGATCTTGTTTATTAGAAATAAATGGATCAGAATTGACTTTGAATTTTGTGAGAGACAACGGAGCAATTGAAGATTATTTTACCATTAAAAAGAACAAAGGGCTTGAGCAAGTGTTTAGCTTGAAGACATTTTTAGGAGGTAATTATGACGCAGCCACCAATTTGATGACAGATAATTTGAGAACTAAAAATTACATACCATTGCTTGATCCATACCTAAATACAACGACAGTAGATGGCAATGTTTTTGATTTGTCAGGAGGAAACGCCATTGTTGATTGGGTAAGTGTTGAGTTTAGATCGGTTGACAATCCAGCTGATATTTTACAAACCAAAGCCTACTTGATACAAAGAGATGGTGATGTGGTAGATGTAAATGGAAGTGATTTATTAGTAGCACCAGATTTAAATTCAAGTTATTATTTAGCGGTTCGTCACAGAAATCATTTAGGTACAATGACAGCAGGACCAGTAGACTTTACAGGTAGCCCAGTATTAGATTTTAGCAATCCACAATTTGCGACT
>Ga0114957_1005131_pt1 | contig 10961 bp, 12 predicted proteins | sample BantaG_FD_87175 | JGI IMG/M metagenome (GOLD analysis project Ga0114957, IMG submission 87175) | Marine algal microbial communities from Bantry Bay, Ireland - BantryBay_4 metaG | ecosystem: Host-associated > Algae > Red algae > Unclassified | place: Bantry Bay, Ireland | collected 2014-11-21 | reverse complement strand
TTTTTCCGCCATTTTCTCCAAAAAAATAATTCCGTAACAAAGGCTATGCAATGATTTTTTTGAAAAAACTGACAAAAAAATTCCCTCGTCAAAAATCTGCATTTATTAATTTTCTATTCCTAAAAGAAAATGAGCTTCCCATTCCACAAGAAGAGGAAAAAATTTTAATCATTCCAGAAGGTTTTCCAGCACCTGTTTTTCCACCAGATAATGAATTCATAAAAGCTCGTTGGGAGTTAGGAAAAAAATTATTTTATGACCCTGTACTTTCTAGAGATAGTTCTATCTCATGTGCTTCCTGTCATTTGTCAGAGAACGCCTTTAGTGATAAAGTAGATTTTAGTTTAGGAGTGGAAGAAACTATTGGCACTCGTAATTCCCCTACCCTTGCCAATGTAGCATACCATCCATATTATACACGTGAAGGTGGAATTCCAACTTTAGAAATGCAAATTCTTGTCCCAATTCAAGAACATAATGAATTTGATTTTAATGTGGTTTTGATTATTGAAAAATTACAAAAAGATTCGACCTAACAGCAAATGGCGAGAGCTACTTACGACCGAGGAGAAATGGATGCCTTTGTTTTGACCAGAGCATTATCTACTTTCGAGAGAAGTTTAATAAGTGGAAATAGTCGCTACGACCAGTTTTTTTTTCAAAATAAAAACAACGTACTTACGGATGCAGAAATACGTGGGATGGATTTTTTTTTGGAAATAAAACAGGTTGTACCAATTGTCACAATGATTTTAATTTTACGAATTATACTTTTGAAAATAATGGACTTTATGAAAACTATTCCGACCTTGGAAGGTTTCGATTGACTGGAGATGAAAATGATAGAGCAAAGTTCAAAGTACCAACGCTAAGAAATATTGCAGTTACTCCGCCCTTTATGCACGATGGTCGTTTCAATACTTTAGAAGAAGTCGTTAATCATTATAACGAAGGTATCAAAGAATCAACTACCGCTGACCAAACCGTTTTAAATACAAAAAATACAGGGTTACTTTTAACGGAGCAAGACAAGCAAGATTTGGTTAATTTCTTGCATACTTTGACGGATGAAACTTTTTTGAATAATGAAGAATATAAAACGCCATTCTAGAGGGAATTAGCAGACCATGTTTTTTATTATGATGGCTGGGTTTTTCATGATATGTTTATTTCAAAATGCTGTTATTGTATGATTGCCTCAATTTTATTGGATATCTAAAAGATAAAGGGGCGGACAAAATGCCCACCCCTTATTGATATTATTAGTTTTTAAAGTCGCTTTTTTAAAAGCTCCGTTTAAATCGTATTTATATTATTTTAAAAAGTTTGTTTTACAAATGATATTTTCCATGAGAGATTACGTTGTTGCATATAGATAAAATATATTCCACTATCTAATCCCTCAACACTTAAGAAAAGATCATCTTGCTTATTTACATTTTTAAGAATGATTGTTTTTCCAAAACTATCAATTACTCTTAATGTAATACTACTGTTGAAATCTGGTATCGCATCAAATTTAAGATTCAATCTATCATTTGCGGGATTAGGATAAGCTGTAACTTCATTTCCTCGGCCTTGATAACCAATGTGAATGATATTTGTATGGGTTGTTGTTCCGTCGTTATCAACTTGAATTAATTTAAAATAATTTCCTCCAACAAATGGTTGAGTAACTTGGAAATCATAATATTTAGATGTTCCTGAGACAATAGCAGGTTCAATAACTCTTCCCAAATTAGTAAATAAAATACCATCATTACTATGCATCACTTCAAAGTGACTATGATTGACTTCACTTAAAGTATGCCAAGTCAATTTGATAATTTCATCTCTTAATTCTCCGTTAAAACTTGCCAATTCGACTGGTAAAAATGTACCTAAACCTGAAGGACATTCAATCGCTTGATTAGTATTAATACCACCAGGTGTAGCAGGTGATGGGACTAAATCCCATGCGAAATCAGCATAATCTAAACCTGAACCTCCTAACTGTAAAGACATATCTTCTATAAGCTGAGTACCGATACTATCAGATGTCAAACCATCTGCTGGACCTCCATCTCCAGTAGCTGTACCTCCAAAAGTTATATATTGAAGCACTTGATTAGGCTCTTGGATAAGTGCCATTCCTGAACCTGGAGCAGTATATAATACAGCAACATCTACATCAACTATTCCACTACACGGGGTTGTTTCTGGCAATATTCCACTCAGTTCTATGGTATCATATGGAACTCCATTTTCATTATATAAAACAACCTGATAGTCAGATAAATCTGTCTGAGGAGGTCCTGCTATCTCGAAAAAAGGTTGACTATTCGAAAGATAATTTACTTCATTAATAAATACATCTTGCCCAAAACCAAAAATCGGTAAGAAGAGGAGGAGGAGAATTCGAATTTGTTTTTTCATAAGTCATTTAGTCAGTTTAGTAGTATAATGTAATAAGGCTTGCTTGTTTAGATCATATACGAAACTCAAGTTCTAAGTGGTTTTTTCAATCATTTTTTTACCAAAACGAACTTGATTATTATTTTTGTTCAAATAGATATAAAATAAATTCATTTAGAAAAGAGAGATTAGAGTTCATTATGAATAAATCGAAAACTTTGAATTCACTTGGTTTAAAAATTATCTATACGAAAACTCAATAGAATAATCTCTATTGAAAATCATTAACTTTTAAAGGAGAGGCTTTGAGGAACGTAAAATATTAAGATAATATTGGAATATCAAAATATTTAATGACTTTTTCGATATCCTCTTTTGTTTTGGAGAGATTTTTATCCTCAAAAGAAGTAAAAACAAGATTAAGTTTTTTAAGGTATTGTTTTTTTTCCGAAATAAGCCATTTTGAGATATAGAAAATACTTTGAATGATAAAGGAATTTTTAGGATTTACCGTTTTGTTTTTCAAATTTTTATTAAATCGACGATAACACTTATCCACATTTTCAAAATCTTTTAAACTAAAGTATCCTAAAATCAAGACAGAATAAATAGAATCCGTGAAAGAATGAAAAGAAATCTGTTGATAGTTAATTAATAACCCTTCCAATATTCGAGTAGATTTTTTGATGTCTTTTTGATCGCCACAACTCAATAAGAGAGAATAAATCGTACTTAAATTAACATACCTTACAATAAATTTTTCGGACAAACGGGTATTCTCTAGTATTTCTTCACATCGCTTTTTTAATAATTCAAAATTCCTTTTTACTTCTTCACTTAATTTATCTAAATGATTTTCCTCATAACTAGAGAAATATTGATCCGCATAAAAATTGGATAAAATCCCTATTGAAGAGAACTCAGTCATATTAAAATAGCTATTCCAAAATTGTAAATTCTGATGACCATCCAATAATCCTTCTACATTTTCTGCTATCTCGTTTGGGTCTGCGATTTTTATAAAATGATATAACTTTAAAAATTGTAAGACATGAATATAGTTCGATAAATAAGGGGTAATGACATAATCATGTTTTTCATATTCTTTTTCCCATTTGACAATTCCTTCAAATACTTCTTTATCATAAAACCGTTTATCTCTGGCCAAATGCAAAAAGTAATAAGTTCCAACTTTTTGTAAAAATTGAACATAGAAACTTTGGGTATCTGTGTTCTGATTAAAAAACTCAAGATGCTTATCAATATCTTCAGCGGAAACAGTATTAGAACTTCTTAAAGCGTGATTGGTATGTATATAAGATTGGATAGCCCAAAGGGACTTATTTTGAGATTGAAGTGATTCTACTCGATCGTAACATTTTATGGCTAAATCTCTTTTTTCTGATAAAATATAATGTTGGGCTAAGATTTGTTGGGCAGTAGATTCGGTATTAAAATCTTCTACCTTGGCACTCACCTCTATTAATATTTCCAAGAGGCTAATTCCTTTCTCCAACTCTCCTGAATTAATATGAAACTGAATTTTTGATATATTATGATGAAGATAACCAGGATAATTTTTAGCTAAAAAGGAAGTCAAGCGGAAAGTATAATGCGTCAATTGAAGAAATTTTTTATGAATTCCTTCATCATATTCACCATATACATCATTACATAATCCCTCAATAGATTGTGTAGAAAAAGGATCTCTATCAATCACATCTATCAATGCCAAAGGATAATAAGAACGTACACTAATATTTTTGACATATTTTCGATATAAGTCGAAATGAAAATCATCCATCAACTTAATCACCTTTTCTAGTATAAGCATATTTTGTTAAAATCAGTTTTATTCAGTAACGCAATATACAATTTACAATTTATACAAAAAAAAAAATACGATTACAACATTTTTATTGTAATCGTATTTATTTTGACGATTAAGGGAATAATGGTGTGTGTAAGAAAAGAAGAGTTTTTGGAAGTTTTGTTTCCTTTTTACTATGGAAAAACTAAAAAAAAGAGTAACAGTATTTTTTTTTTAATACTGCTACTCCTTACTTAAACCATTAATACTAAAGTGGTAAAATACCTGTTACTGTAACATCTACAGATACAGTAGCAGAGGCATCTACCTCAAAACCTAATAAATTCAAAGAAGTCAATGCAGTAACTTCAAGCATTCCTTTTAATTCCATTTCACCGTCGTTGTCTTCATCTTCGTAACCAACATAATGTAATTCATACTCGCCTTCTGATAAGAAAGAAAGATTAAATTCTCCATTGGCATCAACAACAGCACTTGTTTCTGCATTTTTAAAAGTAACATTGCTGCTACCTTGTCCAGTCGTTTCTGTACTTTGGTTAAATGTTCCTTTTTTATAAGCATACACTACAATACGGTCTCCAGAGAAACCAGCCATATCATTAGCAGAACCTTTTACTTTTCCTGATTTGTTTTTATTCACCATTCTTACCGATGATCTTAATTCTGCCTCTGTTACAAAATTAAATTTGTCATCATTGCTAGGTGCTTCCTCTTTTTTGACTGCCTTACGAATGTCAAAATCCATAACAATATTTGTAGTACTATTTTCTTCTACTTCAAATGTTCCACTATTGATAGTGATTTCGCCAGTAGTGCTTGAGGTAGATTGTAAATTATGTTTTGTGTTGTCATTTGTCAAAACATAACAACCTGGTGCATTTCCGTTGGCATCTTTTTCATAATCCAATACTAAACTTACATTGCTATAAGTCCCTGCTTCTAATTCGCCCATTCCCAAGAGTTTGGTATCTCCATTTTGATAAGCCATCAAGTCGAGAGTTTGGCTTCCGCTAAAATTACTTATTACTTCACCATCTACTTTTACAGCAGTTACGGTTACAAATGTTCCTTGAATACTCGTATCATCAATTGGAGCATCAGTAATTTCAAATTGTGCATTTCCTTTGATTTCCATATCGTTGGAATCATCTTTTGCACAGTTGGTTAAAGTCATAGTTAAAACAAGGAAAAAAATTCCTTTAATGATTGAATTTTTAATAATGTTCATAAAACTTAAATTTTATTAGATTGATAAATAGGTTTCGTATTAGAGTATCAAAAAGGGAACCGAAAACGATTATTGGGAGGTAATTTTTTTCGGCTACCTTATGATACATTAAAAATGTTCATGTAATAATTTGTAAAAAAAGATATGGGAGGTAAGATTTTCTTAGATATTAAATTTTTCTTAATTCAAAAATGTAGTCGAGATAAAATCAGGGGAATTAAAATCTCGACTACTTGTTGTGTTAAACGGCATTGGGTTAAACGGTTATTGAGTTAAAACGATTTTGGGTTAAACAGTTATTGAGTTTTTATCGGTTATTGGAATTTATGGCTAGCCAATTTTTTTACTTGGCTATCCATAGTGTTTCGAAAAAAAAATTCGGTTCTTGAGTTAACTTAATGGGGTGAAATAAAGCATTCTTTTATGCCATTACTTCAAAACAGTTTAGGGGGATTTACTTTTTTTTCCTATAAAAGGATGAAAGATTAATTTGTTCAAAGGATATTATAATTTGTTTTGTTAATTCAAAAATATAGGGATTTCATTAGAATTTTTCTCTCATTTGATTTATTAAATGATATGAGAAAAAAAAGATTGGTTTTGGGAAAAAGACAGTCAACACCTTAATAAAAAAAGTAAACCGTCTCAACCCCAAAAAACCAAATGAAAACAATCTATATTATTTCTTAACATTACAATTTCAAGTTATTTGGAGTTGAAATTTAATAACGAATCTATATGATGAGTTATTTTTCTCAACTCTAGTTATCATGGAAAATTATCTCTTTTGATAATTCAAATTTAAGGTCATTTTAATCCAATATCTTTCTCATCTGATTTAATAAAGGATATGAGAAAAAAAACGAGCTTTAAAAAATAAGGAACATTTAAAAAATTAAAAATTAACAAAAAAAATCATAAATGATTGATTATCAACAACTTAAAGCAAAAAAAAGCTAAAATCATTTTTTCATAAGAAAGCCGCTCCTTCAAGAGAAATATTATTAGCAAAGACTAAACAACTTAATAACAAAAAAGCTACGGTTAAATTATTTTTTAAATTGTTCATGGGAGGTAATTTTTAGAGTTTGTAAATTAGTATGTTCATTTTATTTTCGATATTTGGAATAAAACTAAATCTTATTTTTTTCTGTTTTATATTCATATCTTGTTTATAATACTTTAAAATTAAGGAGATTACAGTACTATGTTTTTGTCATCTGATTTCCTAAATCATATGAGAAAAAATAAAATGTACCAACTCACACCATTAATTTAATCATCAAATTGCATACAATTAAAACTATAAAAGTAAGTGCTTGGACAATAATAACTTAGGCTTTTTAGAGCGTCTATTTATATAAATACTATTGAACAATTAATTAATTACGTTTTAAATTAGCTATCATTTTTTTTCCTTTTTCAAACACCATCTCATAATGAGCAACAACTTAAGATTCTCTTTACTCCTTTTAATAATCTCTTGCATACTATCTTGTGAAAATCCAAATCCAAATATTGATAATACAGGAAAAGATGAACTCATATCTCATGAGGTCAATCATCCTATAGATAAAGGTCAGATGAAATATAACGACCTTATTTATGTTCCTATTTACTCCGATATTTATGTAAATCAACAAAATCAAAAGAGTCTGTTATCCGCTACCTTAAGTATTAGAAATACCAATTATAGTGATACATTGTTCGTTTCCAAAATCGACTATTTTAATACAGAAGGAAACTTAGTAAGAAGTTATATTAAAAACCCAATTAGTTTACCTCCCATGGGAACCATTAATTACGTTATCGAAAGAGATGATGATACAGGAGGGTCTGGTGCAAATTTTATTGTGGCACTAAGTGCTACAAAGAGAAAAATAAAGCCATTAATTCAAGCCATAATGATTGGTGAGAATGGGGGGAATCAAGGTTTTGCATTTTCTACTGATGGGTATTCGATTAAGGAAAAATAACTTACCTATTTTCAACATTCTTAGCCTTTATACTTTCTAGAGAAGAGTTCAAAGTATATTTTTAAACAAAAAAATAAAAAATGAATACTATAAATCAAAATACTATATCTGCCTTAAATCATTTGTTAGCAAGAAATATGGATGCTGCAAGTGGATATGTGGAAGTAGCTAATAACATTACGTTTACAAGTTTGACAAAATGGTTAATCGACAATGCTAAAAGACGAAGAAGCAATGTAGAGGAAATACAAAACATTATCAATATCATTGGTGGAGATGCTGTTATTGATGGGACACTTTTAGGAAAACTTCATCATATCTGGATTGACTTAAAAGCGCAATGGACAGATGATAATACAAAAGCATTACTCGATGAATGTATACGTGGGGAAGAAAAAGCTATAGAAGATTATACAGAAGTCATTGCAGTTAATCTGATGCCAGATTATGCTAGAAATATTTTAGAAAATCAAAAAAATCAATTTACCACCGCAATTGAAGATTTAAAATTATTAAAAGTAGTTTTTTTGAGAGAGGAAGAAATCAGATCTAAAGAGTAGATTTTTTAAAATTACAAGTACTAATTGGTAGTGTTAAAGTATCAGAGTAGGTGATTTGATTCAGCTGAAATGAAAAAATGTGGAAAAAATTTTGGATTATCAAATGGCTAAAACTAAACAATACAGAAAATCAAATAGGTTAGACAAGCTCAAGAAATTTTGGATATCATCGATAGCTGCAAAACCAAATCTCCAAAATTCTAATACTGATAGCAAAGCTCCCTTTTCAATCAAACCTGCACGAGCAGTATGGATCAAAAGCGCATCCTTTTTCATCATCTTTAAATCCTCCAGCTTTACTATTTCCTAAGTAGTATTTTTTAACCGTAAATGTAATGTTATTCCTTGTCGCCTTAGTTCATCCAAGAAATCTGTTTCCAATTACCCTTTACATAATCCTGTGGAATTCCTCGCGTTGACCTCCCCTCTTTAATTATTTTTGTTAGTTTTTTACTTAGTTTTTTGATAATTTCAGGATGCTCAAAATAAAGGTTAGTTGTTTCGCTTGGATCTTTGTCTATATTATAAAGTTCGTAAATAGCCTCTCCATCTTTGGGTTTTATTAATTTGGGTTTTAGAGACCCTCCTGAACCACGCAACATATTTAATTTCCATTGCCCATCACGTATCGCAAAATAGCCTGCAGAGGAATGATGTATGACAGCTCCTCTAAGGTTTTTCTCAAAATTTTCATCTTTAAGTGCAGCATATAAACCATAACTATCTTCTCCTGCATCGTCCTGAATTTCTGCTCCAATAATTTCTGCTACTGTCGCCAGATAATCGGTTTGACAAACAGGTATATCAATCTTTCTTCCCGCTTTAATAACAGCAGGCCAACGCATCAAAAATGGAACACAATGACCACCTTCGTAAATATCTCGCTTGCCGCCTTTAAAGTGCAGACTACTATAATGACCATAGGTATCTCGTTGATAAACATAATTCGTTTCAGCACCATTATCAGATGTAAAAATAAATAAGATTAAACTTGAAATTAGAATGGTTCTTTTTGTCATTAGATATTTTTTCTTTTAACGCCCCTAAGTTATTGACTCTCTTTGGTTTGTATAAATTAGCAAACAGAATACTTGATGCCTTTACTCTGAAATGAAAGATTGATGCAAGTATTTGATATTTTTACGATACTCCCTTTTATTCGTGACTTCTATATTTGGTTTCACTTAGAACTTTTATCAAAAATAAAAATGAAGAAAAATAACTATATCTATATCGTCTTAATTTCAACTTTCTTAGCTATTGGGATGAGTTGTAAAGTAAAGAAAAATATAGCAGCATCGCCTAATACAAATTCATTACCCAACATAATATTCATCTTCGCTGATGATATGGGAATAGGGGATGTTTCACATACCACAGGTAAAGCTGCGACACCACATCTAGATCGAATGGCAACCGAAGGAATTCGTTTTACGGATGCACATACTTCATCTTCTGTTTGCACGCCATCTCGCTACTCGCTTTTAACAGGAAGATATAATTGGCGTACCACTTTATCCAAAGGTGTAATCAATAAACCTACTATGGAACCGCTTATAAAAAAAGAGGAAACAACGGTAGCAAGTTTGTTAAAGCAAGCAGGATATCATACGGCTATGGTTGGTAAATGGCATTTAGGTATCGGTTGGGAATTATTACCTGATTTCAAGAAAGAAAAATGGCAAAAAGGGCATGGATGGAATATCGATTATACAAAACCTGCTATAACGCCAACAAGTAATGGTTTTGATTACTTTTTTGGAATAGCAGCTTCTTTAGATATGCCTCCTTATGTATATATTGAAAATGAAAAAGTGATAGAAATCCCTTCTGTTATAAATGACCCAAATATACGTTCTAGAAAAGGACCTGCTGCTCCAAGTTTTAAAGCGGTTAATTGTTTAAAAGACTTTGCAGCAAAATCAGTTGATTATATAAATGAGAGGGCTGGAGAAAAAGAACCGTTCTTTTTATATGTACCATTAACTTCTCCGCATACGCCTATTGTACCTAGTGAAAAATGGAAAGGGAAATCTAAAATCGGTCCTTATGGAGATTTTTTAATGGAAACGGATTGGGTGGTAGGTGAAGTGTTAAATGCACTTGATAAACATGATTTAGCCGAAAATACAATTGTTTTGTTTTCTACGGATAATGGTTGTTCGCCTGCTGCAAAAATTCCTGCTTTAAAAAGAAAAGGACACTCACCTAGTGGAAATTTAAGAGGGAATAAAGCAGATATTTATGAAGGAGGACATAGAGTGCCTTTCATTATTCGTTGGCCAGAAGTTATAGAAGCAGGAACACAAACAGATAGATTAACTTGTATGACAGACTTTATAGCTACCTGTTCAGATATTACAGGTGTAAAACTAGATGATGCATCAGGTGTAGATGCCATTTCCTTTTTATCAACCTTAAAAAACCCAACCCAAACAAATAGAGAAGACATTATTCACCATAGTATTAATGGATCTTTTTCTATCAGACAAGGGAATTGGAAACTAGCGCTTTGTCCTGGATCTGGTGGTTGGAGTACCCCAAAAGCTGGTAAAACGCCAGAAGGATCTCCTAGTCTCCAGTTGTTTGATTTATCTAAAGATATTGAAGAGACTAATAATGTTTATGATAAATATCCTAGTAAAGTAGAGGAGTTAACTCAATTACTTCAATCGTACGTAACCAAAGGCAGAAGCACACCCGGTAAGCTTCAAAAGAATGATAGAGAAGTGGATATTTATGCGGAAGATAAAGCGAAATAAGAATTAATAAAATAGACTTTATTCTAATAAATATATAATTTGAAAAATAGACTAATGAAAAATTTAATCGTCTTCTTTATAATTTTCTCAGCTATTGAGATGAGTTGTCAAGCAAAGAAAAATATAGTGGCATCCCCTGTGAACGCAATGGATATCCACGTAGCAACAACCGGTGCCGACACCAACAACGGAACCCAATCCAACCCCTTA
>Ga0114957_1005130_pt1 | contig 10963 bp, 11 predicted proteins | sample BantaG_FD_87175 | JGI IMG/M metagenome (GOLD analysis project Ga0114957, IMG submission 87175) | Marine algal microbial communities from Bantry Bay, Ireland - BantryBay_4 metaG | ecosystem: Host-associated > Algae > Red algae > Unclassified | place: Bantry Bay, Ireland | collected 2014-11-21 | reverse complement strand
ATGGAGGGAATGAATCATGACAAAATGAAGATGGATAAGTCTTCCCAAAAAGAAGATATGGTTGGCATGAAAATGTCCAACGATTTCAGTTATGATTTTTTGAAATCTCCCACAAAAACGACCTTCCCAAAAGATGCACCTGTAAAAGAAATATTACTCAACCTTACTGGAAACATGAACCGTTATGTTTGGAGTTTAAATGGAGTGCCGCTTTCTGAAACCGATGCTATAAAAATCAAATCAGGACAAGTGACTCGAATTACACTCAACAACTTAACTATGATGCACCACCCAATGCATTTGCATGGACACTTCTTTCGAGTGCTCAATAAAAATGGAGATTACTCTCCATTAAAGCATACCGTCAACGTACCTCCAATGCAAGAAGTCACCATTGAGTTTTATGGAAATGAATATGGAGATTGGATTTTCCATTGTCATGTATTGTATCACATGATGGGCGGAATGGCAAGAGTATTTAGCTACGATACTCCTCGTGATGAACGTATGGGAAAATATCCTATTTCAAAATTGGTACATGAAACTGACCTATATTATTCATGGGGTACACTTGACGCTGCTTCACAAATGACTGCGGTAAATTTGGTTACTTCCAATATTAGAAATCAATTTAACCTATCAGCAGAATTTGGATATAATAAAAACCTAGAAGCGGAATTTACTTATCAAAGATACCTCTATGATTACGCAAGTGTCTTCGGAGGAGTCAATGTTGAAAATGCTACTCGCGATAGCCTTGGTTCTTTTGATGTAATTGGAGTAGCAGGTTTTAGATTTTTGACCCCTTATCTATTTGACCTTGATGTTAGGTTGGATACGAAGTTGCGTCCTCGTATTGGTATTGGCAGAAGCATCATGCTATTTCCTCGATTCTCCGTTTTTGGATATTATGAATACCAAGCAGATTTTGGTGCAACCACCAATTTTGAAAAGGGAAAAAATTATGCAAGTGAAGTAGTTTGGAGCGCAGGAGCAGAGTATTTTTTATCTAGAAATATTTCGTTGATGGGGAATTATGATAATCGATTTGGAGCAGGTGGAGGATTGAGTATTAGGTTTTAATAAATAATCAATGATGAAAGAATGTTGCAAAACAGACAACAAGCCATCAATGACAAGAAAAATATATAACAGAATTATCCTTCTGTTACTTGGACTCCTTTTTATAGGAGTATTGATTTCAATTTTATTCAAATAACTTTTTAAAATTTTAAAACATGAAAAAGAACATTTTTTTAATCGTATTCGCATTAGTCAGTTTCGCTTTTTCTGCAAATGCCCAAAGTTGCTGTAGTTCAAAAGCAAAGGACAAAACTACTTGCAGTAAGAAAACTGCAACTAACGAAAAGAGCACTACAAGTGAAGAAGTGAAAGCAGTTTTTGTTTCCAATGTTCAAACCGAAACAGATAAAACTGAAAAGTTTACCGTTTATGGAAATTGTGGTATGTGCGAAAAAACTATTGAAAATTCCTTGAAAGATGTAAAAGGAATTAGTCAAGGTGATTGGGATAGAGAGACAGATGTCATGACTGTAACTTTTAATCCTGAAGAAATCACCCTAGATGACATTAAGCAAAAGATTGCTGATGTTGGATATGATAGTGATACTCATCGAGCAAAAGAGGAAGTGTATAATAGCCTTCCTGGATGTTGCCAATACGAGCGACCTAGTAAATAATTGGAGTAATTATAGATTTTGGGCAGCGGAATTATTCCGCTGTCTAGCTCTTTTTTTAAACTTAAACTTAAATTCAAAATCATGAAAAATTTAAAATTAGTTTTCTTGTTCACAACTTTTTTATTCACCGCTGCTCTTATTTCTTCTTGTGGAAACGGAGCGAGTAAATCCACAAAGACAGAACAAGGAGAAGGTAAAGAATACACCTCTGCTTATGTCTGCCCGATGCATTGTAAAGATAGTGGTAGCGATGAAGCAGGTAAATGTCCTGTATGTGGAATGGACTATGTGAAAAATGAAAATCACAAACCAGAAAGTCATGAAGGACACAATCATTAATCCATTTGTAAATGTATTGTTATTAAAAAATAGCTAACACAGCTTTTTAGGAAATGCACGGGTGACAGGCAATTGAACCCTGTGTATTCCTTTTAAAAAAATAAATGTTTCCCAGCAAACAAAACCAAAATAAAAGTAGCATTGATAAATTATTTGAACGCTCAAATATTAGCAAAACCTATCGTAAAGGACAATATATTTATCAAGAAGGTGAAGTAGCTAGAGGCATTTTCCGAGTTCAGAAGGGCAGAGTAAAACTTTGGAAACTTGGCTCTAGCTTTACCCGAAGCCTTGTTTTATATTTTGTCCATCCTTGCGAACCATTTGGAATTATTGACTTTTTTAGGAAGGGAAAAACTAGAAGGTGCTCGGCAACTGCAATGGATAATGAAGTAACCGTTCAATTTATTCATCTTTCTGAATTTGAAAAATCTGTTTTTAGAGATACTGAATTTAGGCAAGATATATTTAAATTCTTAACTATTTCAGAGCAAATTAATTTTGAAAAATATAGCGGGTTGCAATCTGACAACATGGATGAAAGAGTATTTCTAGCACTCCAGAAATTGGCGAAAACAAAAGGTGTTTTAAGTAAGGACGGTATTCAATTGCCTAATATCACTCATCAAGATTTATCGGATTATATCGGTATTTCAAGACAAAGTGTTACGTTTTCATTTAATAATCTAAGGGGAAAAGGACTGATTGTCTATGACCGAAAACATATTATTATAAAAAGGGATTCTTGAGTTTTTTAATTTTTAGTAAAAAATATTCATCATGGAAAAATTAAATCAAAGAAAATTTGCGATAGCATCTGGAACAACTTCAGTAATCATTTATTTAGGATGCTATCTTGTAATGCTATTGTTAGATGAAGATGGAATAGTAAAATTATCTAACTATCTATTTCACGGAATAGATTTTACAAGTATTATTCGGATGGATATACCCATAGGAGAAACACTTTTGGGAGCATTTATTTCTTTCATTTTCTGGGGGCTAGTTGGTTATCTAGTCGCAATAATTTATAACAAAATAAAATAAAGGTAATGGATTCATTAACTCAAGCTGCCTTAGGTGCAGCCGTTGGCGAAGCAGTACTCGGTAAAAAAATTGGAAATAAAGCAGCCGTTGTTGGAGCAATCATCGCAACGATTCCTGATTTAGATGTTTTGCTTTTGCCCTTTTTTGATGACTTCTAAAGGATAAGTGTTCACCGAGGATATAGTCATTCGATTCTATTTTGTGTTTTGGGAGCTTTTCTTTTTGCTTACATTTTGAGTAGAGTCAAATGGACAAAAGAAGTTTCGTTTCGGAAGTTGTGGCTCTTTAGTTTTATGGCATTGTTTACTCATGTATTGTTGGATGCCTTCACATCATATGGAACTCAGTTGTTTTTACCATTTACAGATTGGCGAGTAAGTTTTGATAGTATTAGTATTATTGACCCAGTTTATACTCTACCACTTCTTGTAGGAGTATTGTTAAGCGTATTTTATTTTAAGAAAAATGATAAAAAACGTGGCTTGCCAAATAACATTGGCTTGGTAGTCAGTTCGCTTTATTTACTCTTTACACTTGCTAATAAGCAAAATGTCGAACAGGTTTTTCAGACTCAACTCGAAGAACAAAATATTCCATTTTTTAGAATGCTGACCGTTCCTGTGGCTATCGGAAATACCACTTGGTATGGCGTGGCTAAAGACAAAACGCATTTACACATCGGGAAATATTCTCATCTAGAAAAAAATAAAATTGAATTTCATTCCTTTCCCATCAATGAAAAATTACTCATTGGCTTAGATGGGAAATTAGTGGACAAAATGAAATGGTTTGCTCAAGGTTATTATACCGTAGCTGAAAAAGATGGGAAAATTCGAATTTATAATATGCAATGTGATATGCAGGGCGTGAGAGAATTTGGAGGTTACAAAGCACCGACTGCTTTTTATTATGAAATCACTCCCAAGGAAAATGGGGAATATGATTTGACTTCGGGGATGCATAATGCGACTAAATAGTATTTTTTTTTAACCAAAAATAAAAAAATGAAAGATTACAACAACTTAGTAGATGCACTTCAAGATTTAAGCGCTAGAGGTTTTACTAATGATTTTAATTTAAAATCTAATTGCCTCGAATGCAAAAAATTAGAATTAGGATTGCATCCTGAAGATTTTGAAATAACTGAAATGTATAGATTTGAAGGAGACAGTTCTCCTGATGACAATTCGGTTTTATATGCCATCGAATCCAAGGACGGAATCAAAGGAGTACTAGTTGATGCCTACGGAACTTATGCGGAAGCGATGAGTCCAGAGATGGCAATAAAATTAAAACAGAAACATTAAGATGGCAAAAAATCTAAATCAAGTTCAAAAGACTTCTTTTCTAAAAAGATTATTTGGAGAAACGATGATTCCCATTTTTGCGATTTTGGGAGTGGGTGTTTTATATGTTGTTTTGATGTTGTTCATTGACCATCAATCCTTTCCATTTCCTATTATCATTTTGGTTTTAGCCTTGGTTAAAACGATTTTGATTTCTTCTAATATATTAAAACGGCTTTCCAAGATTATAGAAATATGTTATTCCATGGAAAGAATACTGTGGGTGTTTGGCTTGCTCATCGGGATAAGTATTTTATCATTTGCAACGGATTATACTTGTCTATATCAATTTGAACATTCCTCGTTTAGTGGAGTGCCAGCACATTCAGAAAACTATATTTATAATTTGTATCACTTCATTTATTTTAGCGTCATTACTTTTTCCGCAGTAGGATTTGGGGATATTGCCCCAGTATCTGACGTAGCTAAATTTGTGGTGATGTTAGAAATATTTTTGAGTTTTTTCATTATCGTTTTTGCCCTCACTAATATCAAAAAAATTCATATTAAAGAACAGGCGTAATATCAAAATAGAAATCATGGAAATTTATAAAACGGAAAAGCAAAAACTATTATACCCGTTTTAAATATAGGTTGAATTGTTGATATTGCTAAGTCTCCTTATTGATAGAAATCTCCTTATTAATAATATCTATCAAGTTAAGTAATAGCCATATTATTCCAAGAACGACAGCTAACAAAGAAAAATCAATAATGATAATTTTTGATAAATCATTAAAACTAATTGCATTCAAAGTAATTGGAATAACTATTCCAAAAAGGAAAATAGTAATTAATAGCAAAATTATATTTTTTAACATTCGTGGTATTCTACCCTGATTCAATATTGTCAGATTTTGAAGTATTGGAATGTATTTATAATTAAAATCTGAACCTAATTCTGCAATCATTTCTTTGTCTAGTTCCCATGACTCAAATTTGGAATCAATATTTTTTGCATGAGAAAGCATGCTTTCCTTGTAAGCACTATTTTTTAATTTCGTAGGGAATACTTTTCCACTTGCATGCTTTACCCATTTGTGGTCAAAATAATAATATAATGCACCAGAAGGTTTATCTATATTTTCTAAGTATTCAATTGGATAAGATGAATTTCTAGTATCATCAAAAACCCAATTATTTCGATTTTTAACATCATTCACAATGGTTTCGATAGCTAAGTAAATATCAACTTTGGTTTGAGAATATCGTTTTTCTCTAGTCCAAAAATAAGTTTTAAGGAATGTGAACTTATCATCTCGATGCAGTTCGTTATAATCATAGTTTGGATATGATTTTTTAAATGCTGTAATATTTAGGGTATTCCCCCAGAATTGTGTGTCTTTTAAAATATGATATAATAGCCTTCTAAACTCTGTGAGTTTGTAGGATAAAATATTTATTTTTTCTTGCCTGCCTTCTTTTGCAGTTTGAATTGAGCGAACCTTTGCAAATAAATAGACAGTTAGAAAAGCGGAAATAATTCCTGAAAGTTTAATTAAGTTTCCTGATAGACTATTTAAATCATTTGCTGCAACAGGAAAAAAGTAGAATAAAATTATCATCACTATGCCTACGATTATCAGAATAATGTTTTTACTTATGTTGGACATGAATATTTTTTTAATTGTAAAAAAAAAAAGAGAAATTAAAATAGCATCCTTCACGATGCTAAACTCAATAATCATAAATTTAAAAAATGATAATATGACTATTTGTCGAGAATTCCAATTCTTTAATAAAGATACTTAGTGATGTCTCTTACTAATAAGCTAAGTACCAATCAAGTTTTTTTAGACACATTTATGGATGTCAGAACTTCACAAGATTTACGCAAAATTATATAACAGAATAATTCATCAGCATCTCTATTTTTGTAAAAACAATTAATTCAATCGATTTTATCTTTATAAAAAACAACATAATGAAACATACTTATCAAATTCAAGGCATGACCTGCAACGGTTGTAAAAACAACGTAGAGAATGTTCTCGAAAATAAAAAAGAAATTACCAAAGCGGTTGCCGATTTGGAGCAAAACGAAGTGGAAATAGAAATGACTTCGCATCTTACGGTAGAGCAACTTCAAGAGACTTTACTCAAAGGTGGATTACACTATACCATTTCGATGCTAGGTCATAACAATACACACACGAATCATCATCATCCTAAAAAAGTCGAAAATGGAAATGGTATTTTCTATTGCCCGATGCATTGTGAAGGAGAAAAAACTTATGACCAACCAGGCGATTGTCCCGTCTGCGGAATGGACTTAGTGGAGCAACCCAAGCTAGTTCAAGCCACGCAATATACTTGTCCGATGCACCCAGAAATTATCAAGGATGAAATGGGCAGTTGCCCCATCTGCGGAATGGATTTGGTACTGATGCAGCCTACGGAAAATGAGGAAGATAAAACTTATCAGAAGTTGCTACGGAAAATGAAGATAGCCACTTTGTTTACCCTTCCTATTTTCATAATTGCAATGGGAGAAATGATTCCTGGTAATCCATTGGTAGATATTTTTCCACAACAAACATGGAACTGGATTCAATTTGGATTATCCCTTCCTGTCGTTTTTTATGCGTGTTGGATGTTCTTCGAACGGGCTTATAAATCTATCGTAACTTGGAATTTGAATATGTTTACTTTGATTGGAATTGGCGCAGGTGTAGCATGGATATTTAGTATTGTTGCTTTGCTTTTTCCAGATGTATTTCCTGAACAATTTAAAACAGAGAGTGGAACAGTCTTCGTTTATTTTGAAGCGGTTACTGTTATTTTGACTTTGGTTTTGTTAGGGCAATTATTAGAAGCGAGAGCGCATAGTCAGACGAGTGGAGCAATCAAAGAGTTATTGAAATTAGCACCTACCGAGGCAACTTTGGTGACCTCAGCAGGTGATAAAGTTATTTCCATCCAAGCCATAAACAAAGGAGATTTACTGCGAGTAAAACCTGGAGATAAAATTCCTGTAGATGGAAAAATCACCGAAGGTCATAGTAACGTGGACGAAAGTATGATAACGGGAGAACCCATTCCTGTAGATAAGCAAGTAGATGATAAAGTTAGTTCTGGAACTATCAACGGAACGAAATCATTTGTCATGCAAGCTGAAAAAGTAGGTTCCGAAACCTTACTATCACAAATCATCCACATGGTGAATAATGCCAGTCGTTCAAGAGCACCCATCCAAAAATTAGCAGATAAAATATCAAAATACTTTGTGCCAATCGTCTTGATAATTTCGGTAATTACCTTTTTTGTCTGGCTGTATTTTGGTCCCGAGCCAGCGATGGTTTTTGGTTTTGTCAATGCGATTGCGGTTTTGATTATTGCTTGTCCGTGTGCTTTAGGATTGGCAACTCCGATGTCGGTAATGGTTGGTGTGGGTAAAGGAGCGCAGAATGGAGTTTTGATAAAAAATGCCGAAGCGTTGGAAAACTTAAATAAAGTAGATGTTTTAATCACAGACAAAACGGGAACGATAACTGAAGGAAAACCTTCAGTAGAAAAAGTGGTCAATGCTCAAGGTGAAAGCGATATGCAACTTTTAGCTTACATCGCTTCAATCAATCAATATAGCGAACATCCCTTAGCAGAAGCGACGGTACATTTTGCAAAAACGAAAAACATACAATTGCTTGAGGCAGATAATTTTGAAGCGGTCATGGGTAAGGGAGTTATCGGAAATGTCTATGGGAAAAAAATTGCTTTGGGAAATAAGAAACTGATGGAACAAGTCAGCGCAAATTTATCTGATGAAATCATCCAAGCGGTTATCGTGGAGCAAAATTTAGGGAAGACTGTTTCCTATCTTTCCGTAGATAGAAATGTCGTGGGATTTGTCACCATCACCGATGCGATTAAAAAAACCAGTAAGGAAGCCATTCGCATACTCCAAGAAAAAGGTATTGACGTAATTATGTTGACGGGCGATAATAAAAGAACTGCCAAGTCTGTAGCCGAAGAATTGAACTTAGCGAGTTTTCAAGCAGAGTGTTTGCCAGAGGATAAATTGAATGTGATTAAAAAATTACAAGCTGAAGGTAAAGTCGTTGCGATGGCAGGTGATGGGATTAATGATGCCCCTGCATTGGCACAAGCAGATATTGGAATTGCGATGGGAACGGGAACGGATGTAGCGATTGAAAGTAGCGAGGTCACTTTGGTTAAAGGGGACTTGATGGGAATTGTAAAAGCTAAAAATTTGGGAACAGCGGTGATGAGAAATATCAAGGAAAATTTATTTTTCGCCTTTATTTATAATGTGTTGGGTGTTCCGATTGCGGCAGGAGTCTTGTATCCATTTTTTGGAATTCTTTTGTCTCCGATGATTGCTGCTGCGGCGATGAGTTTTAGTTCGGTTTCGGTGATTGCGAATTCGTTGCGGTTGAGAGGGGTTAGTTTGAAATAATTTAATTAAAAAAAAATGGATAACTCTCTTCGAGTTATCCATTTTTATAACAATACAATTACATTTTTTTTAAAAAGGCGATTTATACTCCTCATTATTCAAGAAAGTCTCATCAGTCAGCGTATGTAGAAAATTAACCAAATCCACTTTGTCTTGCTCAGTCAATAATAAACCAGTCGCCATAGTATTTAAAACGGTTTGGTCAGCGGTGGTAGATTCTTTGATACCTTCATTATAATGGTTGACGACTTCCTCCAAAGTTCTAAATCGTCCATCGTGCATATAGGGAAATGTAACGGCAATATTTCTTAACGTCGGTACTTTGAATTTTGCACGGTCAGCGACATCCATTGTTACTTCCTCTCTACCAATATCTGTAAATTCTGCATCCGTATCTAATCCATTATTCATGTAAAGGTCATTTTCAAAATTATCTCCACCATGACAATGTGCGCAATCTGCACCTGAATCATCTGGAAAAAATGGATTGTATTCTTGAAAAAACAATACTCTTCCACGTTCTTCACTTTCAGATAGTTGTGCATTTCCTGCTAGGAATTTATCATATTTTGAATCATTGGAAATGATGGACAACATAAACTGCTCCATCGCTAAAGCCATCTTTTCAGAAGTGATTTCATCCGAACCAAAGGTGCGTGAAAATTGGTCACGGTAGGTTGGCTCTGCACTTAATTTGGCAATCACATCTTCCAAAGTTTCCTTCATTTCCAGTACGTCTTGGATGGGAAGCAAAGCTTGGTCACGCAATAAATTTGCTCTACCATCCCAAAAGAATTGATTCGTATGCCAAGCCATATTGAAGATGGGCATCGCCTGACGTTTCCCTTCCAACTCATCTACACCAAGTGAAAGCCGAAGCGTATCAGAAAATCCATCCGATTGTCGATGACAATCTGCGCAGGCTTGTTTCTCCCCTTCCGATAATAATTTATCATAGAAAAGCATTTTACCCAACTTCACCCCTTGAACGGTCAATACATTATCAGTAGGTAAATCTGGCGGAGGTAAGTTTCCATAATTTAATTGATAAGGTGTTTCATCTATTTGGATGATATCATCGACGGGTGCATCATCTTTTTTACAAGCTACCATGATGATTCCCATCGTCAAAAACACTAAAATTATTTTTTGTAAGTTCATTGTTATTAATTTAATTTTTGAAAAGAGGATTATTTATAAATGCCTCGTCGGTCAATGTTTTTAAAAATAAAATGAGTTCGATTCTTTCTGTTTGAGTAAGTGCGAAGGGTTGGAGTAATTCACTTTTATTAGGATGATTTTTTCCTCCAGTTTCATAATGTGAAATAATTTCTTCTAATGTTTCCATCGAACCATCGTGCATATAAGGTGCAGTCAACTCAATATTCCGAAGTGTGGGTACTTTAAATTTTGCTCTATCATTTTCATCTCCTGTCAATCGAAACCTGCCTGGGTCGGAATAATCTTCATATAGTCCATTGTTTTCAAAAGCATAATTCGTGAAATTAAAGTCATTGTGACAATTACTACATCCAGTTTTTTCTCCAAAAAATAAATCCATTCCACGGATTTCAGCATCCGTAAATACGTTGTTATTACTTTGGAAAAAATATTGGTCGTAGCGACTATTTCCACTTATCAAACTTCTTTCAAAAGTAGAGATGGCTCTCGTCAAGACAAATGCATCCATGCCGCCACGGTCGTAAGTAGCTTTCGCCATTTGCTGATAGGCAGCATCTTTTTGTAATTTTTCAACAATCAATACCACGTTAAAATCAAATTCATTATGCTCTTGAATCGGCACTAGAATTTGCATTTCCAAAGTAGGTATTCCGCCTTCTCTAGTATAGTAGGGATGGTAAGCTACATTAGCAAGAGTTGGGGAATTACGAGTTCCAATAGTTCCTTCCACTCCTAAACTAAAATCTACTTTATCACTAAAAGCGTTTTCCGCCAAATGACAAGATGCACAAGAGATTGAACTATCTCTGGAAAGGATAGGGTCGTAAAAAAGTTTTTTTCCTAACTCCCAACGAGCTTTGGTAAACTCATTATCTAAAGGGAAAACAGGTTCTGGAAATCCTTCGGGAATCACCAAAATCTTTTCTTCTGCT
>Ga0114957_1005127_pt1 | contig 10970 bp, 11 predicted proteins | sample BantaG_FD_87175 | JGI IMG/M metagenome (GOLD analysis project Ga0114957, IMG submission 87175) | Marine algal microbial communities from Bantry Bay, Ireland - BantryBay_4 metaG | ecosystem: Host-associated > Algae > Red algae > Unclassified | place: Bantry Bay, Ireland | collected 2014-11-21 | reverse complement strand
TTGGCGTTAACGTTGGGAGGTACCTTACCTCTAATAAATGGCTGAGCCATTGCTCTGACCACCGGCGTAGCCGGTGGATTAATTTATGTATTTAGGGCATTATTTAATGGGATTGGTATTACTCCCCTCACTACATTCATCATGCAGTAATTCACCTTCTGGACTATTGATCGCGTAAACTAAGTAATTTTCCTTACCATAATCGCCTGCAATATTTATGTTTATACTTTGAGTATAGCCCACCATTGTGCATAATTTCTCAGGTCCCACAGAGGTACTATCAACAAAGTCTGGTCCGCAATTAGTAATCAGTGGCAAAACTACTAGTGAAATTAAAATTTTATATACTTTAAGGTTAAACATTTTATTCTCCTACTTTACAGATTTACCATCTGATTAAAGAATAATGCTTATTTGGGTTTATTTAAACTGATGTATTCGTCGCGCATAAGTAATGGATATTACTTGTTATTATAACTCTTCTGATTTGATTAGGTTACAGCTATCTGATACCGAGTCAAAAACTACGGCAATATGCCCAGACTCCAGCTGTTTGATAACTTTACTTTTTTTCTGCTCATAAGTATGTTCAGTCACACCATAGTCAGTGCCTTCGCGGAGAATAAAATTTTCTATAATGCCATCTAAAGCCTCAGTACTGAGGCTCCCATAAGGGATCACTACTTTTTTTTCTAAATTATTCTCGCCCATATACCTTACCTTTTAAACTAATATCCTAGCTATTGCCAGATAAATGCTAATACACCTTAATTCATAATTGACCTCTCAGCTAAGCTTTAAGAGAATATCTGTATGGCTATTACAATGATTGGTATTGCACTTTTATTTTTCCTCGGGCATGGGCTCAACTGGTTTTTTGATAAAACTAAAATCCCTGACTTATTAATATTGATCGCTATAGGTTATTTATTGGGACCCATTCTGGGAGTATTAAGCGCTGAGGATTTTGGTAAGGCGGGGCCTGTAGTTTCAACAATGGCTTTAATCGTAATTTTATATGAAGGCGGGCTTCAACTTAGTGCTAAAGATTTAATGTCTTCGAGTCTTCCTTCAGCGGCCTTATCAATTATGAGTTTTTTATTTATCGCAGTAGCTGGGGCACTACTTTCTTATATCGTTTTATTTAACCCACTACCAATATCGATTTTATTTGGTGTGGCAATCGGCAGTACCTCTTCGGCCATCGTTATACCTATGGTTAAAAAATTATCTATTCAGCAAAAAAATAAAGTTATTTTATCTTTAGAGTCTGCGTTTACCGACGTCCTCACTATTGTTATATTTTTAGTGCTTGTTGAATCTTTTGCCAGAGGACAATTTGACCTCAATGAATTATTAGTGGGCATCGGTCCAAAGACAGCCCTCTCAGCCGTTATCGGTATTGTCGCAGGTCTTATCTGGGCTTTTTTTAAAAAGCGTTTTGCACCTATTCTTTCCATGGCTTTTGCCGGTGAAGCCTGGGCTTTACTCTTATTTGGCCTTATGGAGTTTTTTACATTTAACGGTGCCATTGCAGTTTTAACACTGGGCTTTACCTTAGCTAACCTTAATTTATTACCTAAATGGTTATCCGGGAGCTTTAGTGCCGTACCTGTATCTTATAAAGACTTATCTATTTTAAGTGAACTTACTTTTTTACTAAGAACATTTTTCTTTATTTACCTCGGGCTACTTATTAAATTTAGTAATGTTAAAATTATACTCTTTGCATTATTAATATCAGTGGTCGTTTTAATTACCCGCTATATCGCCATAAAACTACTCTACTCTAATAAAAAGTACACTTTACTTGATACACTTGTAGCAACAGCTATGGGGCCCAGAGGTCTCGCCTGTGCAGTTCTTGCCACTATCCCTCTACAAAAAGGTATTGAAGGCGGCCAATGGCTCCAGGACACACTTTTCTCGCTAATTCCAATTACAATTACCTTCACTGCCATTTTTGTTTCATTCAGTGAATCCAAATCTGGCAGAAGCAAACTTAACTTTTTATTTAAAACTCATAAAGAGGAATTAGAAACTATTGATTTAGTTGATACAGAAATGAAAGAAAGTATTGAGCCCTCATAGGGGCCGGCCATTCAATTAATTGGTTCGATAATAGTTTTTTAGATAAGGACTATAATAATATTAAGCCTAAAATAGTCTCATGTTTTTAAAAAATAAAAGCTCCATTAACGGAGCTTTTATAACACGATAGTTTTTATTGGGTGAAAGTCACTTCTTAGTTATCTTTTGAAGAATCTTTCCCTAAATAACTTTCTGTAGACACACCTTTTAATGGTACTTCCAAAGTACAATCAGTACCACCAGCATCATTATACGATATTGTTACATTAGCTTCATAAGACTCAACAGCACGAGGCCTAAACTCTAAATTAATTGAACAGTCTTTCGACCCAGATGATTTATCACATAGATTGTAGTCATGGTAAGTCGCTTCGCCTGGAAATTCGCCGGAGTTGTAATAACCAAATGGCTTATTCATTGATGAAACATTTGTGATCGTAAAATCTGAACTTGATTTTAATCTTAAACGACGGAAGGCCCTACTAGTAACTTGTGGTGAGCCAAAGTCTATTGTGCCCCTTGTTGCTTTTACACTACATGATATTACATTACTTACGGCTGAGCTTGTTGTTTCTTTAACATCTTCCATAGCTTTTTTAGTACTTTCAGAAACCTTACTCTTAGCTTTTTTAGCTTCTTTTTTTCCAGAACTTGAACACCCAATAAATGCTAATGACATTAGCAATACGAATAAAATTTTCATAACCACTCCTTGTAAAGTACTAATAATATCATGGAAAAATAAAGAAGGGTAAATTTGATAGTCTATAGCCAGTCCTATTCCAGACCTTAGTCGCCCATATTCAAGACATAATTAAATAATAATTTAGTTAACGAAATCAAACTCAGTAAAAGGCTAAGCTCTCTTTTAATGCGGCTAGACTCAAAAGGTGCTAAGCACCTTTTGGGATTATTTTCGTGGGTCGAATGCGTCTCTGATACCATCACCAATTAGGTTCATCACCATAATTGATATAAATAAGGCAAGCGCTGGATATACAGCTAACCACCAGGCAACAGTTACATTTTTTTGAGCTTGTTGAAATAACTCACCCCAGCTTGGAGTCGGTGGTGGAAGCCCAAAGCCTAAAAAGTCTAAAATAGCTAATGTAGAAATATTAGCTGCAATCACAAAGGGTGAAAAAGTAATTACTGGGCCTAAAGCATTAGGTAAAATATGTTTAAACACTTGCCTAAGGCGACTGCCACCAACAGCTCTTGCCGCCTCAACAAAGTCTAATCGTCTTAATTTTAAAAACTCAGCTCTCACGTAATATGAAATTGTAATCCAACCAAATAAAGATAGGAAAATCACAAGCAAAGTCATACTTGCACCAAAAATTGATACTAAAGTAATTAATAAAATTAAGAAGGGTAAGGACTCAACGACCTCAACTAACCTTTGCCCAATTAAATCAACTAAGCCACCACTGAAGCCCATGAGAGCCCCCATACAAATACCAATAGCAAATGATAACAACCAAACAATTATGGCAAAACCAAAACTATATCTAAAACCATAAAGTAAACGAGTTAAGACATCACGCCCACGATCATCGGTTCCAAACCAATTTTGACTAGTAGGCTTTGATGGGTATGAATCAAGGTTGGGGTTAGATTCATTTGTTCCCCAGCGTATTGGTGGCCATAGCTTCCAATCACTATCATTAACAAGTTCTAAATTTTTATAATCAGTGATGAACTCACCTTCAATACCAAACACACTTGGGTGGTAGGTTTTAACCGCCGGAATGTACAACTCACCTTTATGCTGCATAATAATGGGCTGATTATTAGCCCAAAAGTTAGCTGTAACACTCAAGAATATTAAAAATAATAAAATAAATGTAGATACCACAGCAGACTTATTAGCCTTGAACCTACGGTACCTTCTTAAATTTAATTCATTACTAAAAAAACTTTCAATCACTTTAAATTACTCACCTTACAACTAGTTAAAATCAATTCTTGGATCAACAACCATATACATTACGTCCGTAATAATACGACCAATTAATAGAACCAATGATTGTAAAAATATTAAACCCATAATTACATTATAATCTCTATCAAGTACCGACTGATAACCTAACAACCCAATACCATCTAAGCTAAAAATAAGCTCAACAACTAAAGAGCCAGAAAAGAAAATCGCCAAGAAACCACTCATACCAGTAATAATTGGAATTAAAGCATTTCTAACAGCATGTTTATAAATAACAGTATTCTCAGATAAGCCCTTGGCCCTTGCTGTTCTTACATAATCAAGCTTTAAAACGTCGAGTAATGAGTTTTTCATTAAAAATGTGAGTATGGTAAAACTACCAATCATATAACATAGTAAAGGCAGTATAAAGTGATGGATTCGATCTAGGATTTTACCACCGAAACTTAACTCATCGTAATTATCAGAAATAATATCAGTTAGTGGGAACCAATCATAGAAGGACCCACCGGCAAAAAATGTTATCAATAATATTGCCAACATCAGCGGAGGAATAGAGTACATAACAATTAAAACAAAGCTTGAACCAAGATCAAACTTACTCCCCTCCTTAACAGCCTTCATTATACCCAAGGGTATACAGACTAAATAGGTGAGAATAAATGAAATTATACCAAACTGTAGTGATACAGGAAATTTACTTATAATTACGTCAAGAGCTGGCTCTTCTTCCGAGTGACTCATTCCAAAGTCTAACTTCGATAAGTTTTTAATCCAAAGAAAATACCTTGTATGTATTGGCTTATCAAAACCATATTGTTTTTTTAAATCTGCAATTACTTCGTCAGAAACACCGAGGTTAGACTCTCCGCCACCGCCACCTTCCATGCTAGCACGGCGTATTTCTTGAATTTTTTGCTCAATCGGGCCACCGGGAGCCAAATTAATAATCAAAAAACACACTAGGGTGATCCCGAACAATGTCGGAATCAATGCTAGTATCCTGCGAAGTAAATAAATAAACATTATATTTTAAACCTTTAGTAATTATTTAGTTTATTTTTTTACCCACCAGTACATATCACCAACTCCATAGTTGTAAGTGACTTTATCTGTACCCATTTTATCAGTATGACCATAAAACTCATAAATATCATTAAACATAAATACATATGGAGCATCTTTAGCAATCTCTTTATATATTACATTCCAAAGCTTAACTCTTTTATTATAATCAAGCTCTTTTCTTCCCTCATCAATGAGTTTATCTACTTTTTTATTACTATAACTAATAAAGTTGGAACCTTGATTTTTAGCACTATCTGTATGCCAAATTTGCTTAGGGTCATTATCTATAGACCCGCCACCCCAGCCAAGCCTAACGGCTTCAAATTTTTTATCATCTAAGGCCTTGATAAAACTATTCCACTCAACCAGTTTTAAACTCATGTTAATACCGGATTTTTTTAAGTCTTCCTTGTAAACAGTAAGGTATTTTTCAGCATCTTTTCTTGAAAACATTAGAGTGAATTTGAAGTCCTTCTTTTTACCATTAATAACTTTATCTAAAACACCATCTTTATTTGAATCTTTCCAGCCAGCTTTTTTAAGTAGCTTCTTGGCTTGTGCAGGGTCAAATGCTAAAGGCTTCAAATCCTTAGGTGCATATGGGCTTTGCCTGTACCACGGGCCGGTTGCAGGCAAAGACATACCGAACCTAAACTTTTTAATCATTAAATCTCTGTTCATTAAGTGCGCTAAAGCAACACGCACGTCACGGTTTTTAAAAAGATCATTTTTTAAGTTCCAGCCAACAAAACTATAGCCTTTGACCTGTTTATTTTTAGCTTTTTTCTTGTGAACTTTAGAGCCCCAAAGCTTGCCAACTGCTTTTTTTACATACATTTCAGGACTCATTCTTGGTAATAAATCTATCTTACCTTTTTTAAGCATTTCTAATCGAACGTTATCTTCTTTAACGAACCTGAAAAGAATTTTATCAGCGTTGTAAGCATTTTTAAATCTCGGGTCTTTAAATCCCCACCAATCTTTATTTTTATCTAAAGTAATGCTCCTACGCTTTTTGTACTTACCCATTTTGTACGGGCCTGCACCAACCATTACCTTATTTAATTTCTTTTTTGGATCGCCATATACATGCTGTGGAACAATAGTTAAGCCAGCAATTACATTATAGTTACCAAAGTATTTCTTTTTAAATTTAAACCTAACTGTTGAGTCATCAATAATTTTAGCTGAGTCAATGTTTTCAAAGTAAGGGCGTCGAGAGGCAGTATCATATCTTTTATCCATTATAGAGTCATAACTAAATTTAACATCTTTAACAGTAACTGGTTTGCCATCATGCCATTTGGCCCCTTTACGAAGCTTAACTTCAACGCCATTACCTCCATCAATAAGCTCAACTGACTCAGCAAGCATTGGCTCCCACTCACGAGTTTCTAAATTTCTACCCATTAAAGAGTCCATTGTGTATTCAAATAAATAGGTAGCGTAGAGATCGCTATAAGTAATTGGGTTTAACCTTGGCGGCTCAGATAAAATTGACCTATAGAATGTTCCACCTTTTTTAGCTTTAGAGCTGCCTAAGGCGGTTGTCATCGGGCTTGGCTTAGCCATTAATGTGCTGGCAAATAGAGTTATAATAATAGATAAAAATAGCTTCTTAATCATAATAATCCTCGTTTATATTATAGAGGCGCTACCAGGTAACGCTCAGTGTTGAAAACAACCCATCTAACATCATATAAGTAGTTAATTTATTCAAGGTTTTGCTGTTTTAATGTTATATTTATAATGGGTTTTGCGCCTTGCAATATTCTAACTCAGCCCCATTAGATGCGAACCTAAGTAATTGTTATTAAAGAATAAAATTACAATTAGATGACCTCTTTATATGGTCTAAATAATAAATACTTATAATAGATATAATATATTCATTCAATTTTAACCTATTTTACCTCAATAATAGATATATAGACTTATTACTATTACCTTCAATCCTTATACAAGGACACACTCATGAAAGCTCTATTTGCTCTACCCAGAAGACTTTACGAATGGACCCTAAAGTGGGCTAAGCACCCAAAAGGTGTACAAGCCTATGTGTTTATCTCCTTTATTGAGTCTATTTTTTTCCCTATACCTGTAGACCCTTTATTAATGGCTCTTTGCATATCTAAATATAAAAAGTCTTTATTTTATGCAGCCATCGGCTGTACAGCATCTGTTTTAGGTGGAATTGCCGGCTATTTACTAGGGTTTCAAGCTGGTGATTTTGTTATGGGTTATATTGGTAGCAACCCGTTTATAAGTGAAGCCACAAAAATGTTTCAGGAAAACACTTTTTACGCCATGTTTTTGTCCGGCTTTACCTTCTTGCCTTTTAAAGTATTTACGGTCACAGCCGGAATGTCGCAAGTTCCACTTATTCCATTTATACTTGGGTCAATATTAGGCAGAGGTATGAGGTTTTTCTTAGTTGGTGGACTTATTTATTTTTATGGCCCCACAATTAAAGGCTTTATCGATAAATATTTAGAAAAAATATTTATGGCACTACTCATTATGTGTGCTTTAGTTTTTGTTTATATTAAGTTTATTAAAGCTTAAGTTAATCTGCATTGACGTGCTTCAGGCAAAAAGGAAATCTAAATTGCAAAACACTCCAAATCTTTATGGCTTAGATTCTAATTTAGACGATTGCTCTTTGGTTGTTATTCCTGTGCCTTGGGAAGTCACCACGTCTTATGGGGCTGGCACATCAATGGGGCCTGCTGCCGTTTTAAAAGCTAGCCCACAGCTTGATTTATATACCTATGACCAAAGTGAAAGTATCAATAAAAACTCTATATTTTTATTAAAGGGCTTATCTAACTTAAAAAGTAAAAATGACTTAAATAAAACTAAAGCACAAAAAGTAATTACTCATCTCCATGCTCATCCAAATTTAACTGACGACCTAAAAAAAACATTACAAGAAGTAAACATAGAATGTGACGAGATGGTTAATATTGTTTACAAAAAATCTACCGAACTCATTGCCAACGATAAAAAAGTGGCCGTACTTGGCGGAGATCACTCCTCCCCTTTAGGCTTAATAAAAGCATTAAGCGAAAAACACAAAAACTATGATGTACTACATATTGATGCCCATTTAGATTTAAGAAATTCATATCAAGGTTTTAAACACTCGCATGCATCAATTATGTTTAATGTTTTAAATTTAAACAACCCTCCAAAAAATTTAGTTTCTGTGGGCATTAGAGATTATTGCCGCGAAGAGATGGACCTTGTAAAAAACAATGAGTCTTTAACCACTTTTACTGATGAAAATATTCAAACTCATTTATTAGGTGGAAGTTCTTGGCAAAATAAAGTTCATGAAATTATTGGCAACCTCAAAAACCCCACTTATATTTCATTTGATATTGACGGCCTTGACCCCAAGTACTGCCCTAATACGGGAACGCCAGTTCCTGGCGGCTTAACATTTAACCAAGCCAAATATTTAATTGAGCAAATAGCTAACAAAACTAATGTCATTGGTTTTGATCTATGTGAAGTGAGCCCCGACCAAAGCCCAAGTAATGAGTGGGATGGTAATGTTGGAGCTCGAATATTATTTTTATTGTATAAATCTATTTTCAAAAATTAATTTTTAAAGTGATACTAGCAACTAACAATATAAATATTAGTTTCTTTCAGTCTTGGTCAAACTCATTATAAAAAGCAGTTAGTTAGCGAAACCAAAAAAGTATTTAACTTTGGCGTAAATACAACCGTCTGTGATAAAAAACTAGATTCCACTTAGAGTTTAAGTGAAACCTAGAGTCATCAATTTATTAATAATTATTAGTTACGAACAATCTGGTCGTTAAACTCGTTATAAATTTGGTCTAACGACTTACAGGTTGATGGGTTCGGCGATAAAGGCTTTTCATTTTTCATAACTTCAGCCAACTTAGCTCTAGCTTTTAAAGTTACATTTTTTTCAATATAAGTATCAAAACCTTTAACAAGTTGAATATTTTTATTCTGAGCAGATGCAGCCAGATCATAAGATATTCGTAGTAATGAACTGTAAGGGACTCTGTGAGTTACACACCCAGTCTTAGGATCTCTATTAATTCTTGTACTCGTGAAATCTCCAACCAAAACAACTTTATTGTTTCCAACACAATCTACTCTTTTTAAATTAACTTTATACTGTAAACTATCGTCAGAGTAAGCAATTACAGCCATAGTACTGGCTAGTTGTTCTTTAGTAAATTGCCCCTTCTTGAAAGGTACTTTTGCCTCCGCCTCTGGATAAAGAGCCAAAAGTTCAGTCATCGCTGAGTGCCAAGCAATCATATCAGAATGCGCAAGAGCATACATATCTCCAATATGCCAAGAAAAAAGTGATTTTGTGAAGCTTAAAGCCGTCTCTGCATTGACTTCTTGTTTTGTATCTAATTTACAAGTTTTTAACACATCTAGCTTAGACAAGTCATAGTTGTTGTAAGCAAATACTTGCTGAGCCCCAATAAGTACACCCAATATTATAATCAGGTTAATAGTTTTATTAAACATAATTTATCCTCCGTTTTATTTATTATTAGTTTATTTATTATTTGCATTCATTCCAATTTTTTTTGTATTTAAACAACTCCAGTAACCCTCTAGATAGTTTATTTTATATGCCTGTGGTTTAAGACCTAACAAATCATTGAGATGCTTTGCTACATTTTCAGACTCAGCGGAAGTTCTCGTGCTTACTCTTGGAGTCACACCCCAATAACCAAAATTAATAACATTATTTGTAAGGCCAATTTTAAATTTTACGGGAACAAAGGGTGTAATTCCTGCAAATTGATAATCTCTAGTTAATAACTTATCTTGATCTCTCAGGTTACTTGATTGATGACAAGATATGCAGTTAGAATTAAAAAAGTGTGTTGAACTAGCATTATCAACAGTTTCACTTTTAATTTTAATAGATTCACTTCTATAACCTGGTACTTGCTCCACGTTTAAAGACGAGTCATTAGTAAAAATTTTATTCAACACCACTCCACCAATAGCTTCTTTTTTTATTGTAGGAGTTAATGTGCATATTGAATTACCGTCACAGACATAATCTTCAACTCCTAAAGCAATTTTATTAGATTTATAAAATTGCTTAGAGAATTTTGTTACAAAAGGGCTCCAATTTCCATCACTAACATAGCCTCCAATAAATCTCCAGTGATCTAATACTACCTGTACAGTCATGGTCACAATCTCAAGTCGTTCACCAAAAGTATCGTGCTTTGTAACAACAAACTTACTAATCAGATCTATTAGCTTTTTCTCTAACACTCTATTTTTATCTTTTTTTAGTCCGACAAGAAAAGCTGGATGCAGTGCCAATGGCTGCCCAGATGTATCAACGCCAAGTTCATTATACGCAAACTCTTTAATTGAGACCAACTCTTTTGCTACTTCAACCAACTCAGTATTATCAATTTTGTATAGAAGGTGTATTGCTGTTGCGACAGGGTTCCCTGAAAAATTAAATGGCTGAATTACAAAACGAAGACGAGGCTGACAACCCTCTTTTCTCGATACTAAAAGCCTATCTTTTACTAAACTCTTTAATTTAGTTTTACTAACTTTAAAAACCTCACCACACGGATCAACTCTAAATGACGTTAATTTCCAAAACTTTTACCTCTTTAAGAATTTATTATCAATATATGGTAAAGTATCTATCCCCCCTTCTGGGTTTTCAAAAGAAAGTACTTGTGCAAAAATTTTACTATTTAATTTCGTAAATTAAAGTAACAAGTGCAACCCTTAGGTTTTTTTATATATCTCCCATGGAGTTTGATAATTCAATGTTTTTCTTGGTCTATTATTAAGTGCATCCTGAATATTCTTAAAAAACTCA
>Ga0114957_1005122_pt1 | contig 10976 bp, 9 predicted proteins | sample BantaG_FD_87175 | JGI IMG/M metagenome (GOLD analysis project Ga0114957, IMG submission 87175) | Marine algal microbial communities from Bantry Bay, Ireland - BantryBay_4 metaG | ecosystem: Host-associated > Algae > Red algae > Unclassified | place: Bantry Bay, Ireland | collected 2014-11-21 | reverse complement strand
GGAATATTTTGTGCAAAATTGGTATTGGTAAAATAATAGTCTAACGTAGGCTTTTGGGCCGTCAGCGAAAGGGCCAAGAATAGGCAAAGGATAGATATAATGACGCTCTTCATAGTATTTGTAGTTTAAAATGTAGAACAAAGCTAAAAAATCTTTTGGGGGGAACAAAGAAGGGGGAATAAAATGCTCTAGAAATTAGTTATCACCTGAACATCTGTAGATTGTGCCCGTACATTAGAAATGTAAATGAACAAGATTGTAAATACCAAAAGAAAATGTAATTTTGTTTTCATACGAAATGTAATTTTACAAGTAAATGATAGTATAGGTAAAGTTGAATATCGTTTATATCAAAGAGACTAACAAAAATGAAATATCTAGTTACAATTTGTGCCAGAGGTGGTTCTAAAGGGGTACCAGGGAAAAATATAAAACAGATAGCAGGCAAGCCGCTTATTGCCTATTCTATTATTACTGCCAAGAAATTCTTGCGGAAGCACTCCGGGATACTGACACTTAGTACGGATAGTGAGGAGATAAAAAAAGTAGCGGCGGAACATGGCTTGCAGACAGATTATCTACGACCTCCCGCATTCGCTACGGATACGGTTAGTAAAAGTCCTGCCTTAAATGACATTTTAGATTATGAAAGAAAAAGAACCAGAATTGATTTTGATTATCTAATCGATCTAGACCTTACTTCTCCCTTGCGCTCCGTAGAAGATATTGAAACCGCGTTGGGGATTATTCAGGCAGATGCCGAGGCGATAAATCTGGTGACCGTTTCTCCTCCTCATCGAAATCCATATTTTAATATGCTCGAACAAAAAAAGGACGGTTATTTTAATTTAAGTAAGAAATTGGAAAAACCGATATTTAGCCGTCAGGAGGCTCCTTTGGTTTACGATATGAATTCTTCTTTTTATATTTTTAGTAAAAAATATTTCGCAGGAAGTTATCACGGATCCATCACGGATAAAACCCTGGTTTACGAAATCCCCCATATTTGCTTTGACGTGGATACACCTCTGGAGTTTGAATTTATGGAAATGGTAATTAAAACTAAAAAATGGATCTTTTGATATGAAAAAAGTCCTGATAGTTGGTTTGGGTAGTGCAGGAAAAAAACATGTTGATGCACTGGTTCATTTAAAAAAAGAACAGGTAAGTATTTTTGCCTTGCGCAATGATCCCAAACATGCAGACATCTACGAACGAGTAAAAAACATAAGAACATTAAAAGATTTGACGCAAGTTCCGGACTTCGCAATTATTTCTAATCCTACCAGTCTCCACGCGTTTCAAATAGAACAACTTTTAAAGTACAAAATCCCCTTGTTGATAGAAAAGCCGGTGGTAAGTACAATTGACGATGGTATTCGTATTCAAAGAGAAATTAAAGCAAAAAATATATTTACGCACGTAGGTTGTAATCTTCGTTTTCTTAAGGTGATGCAATTCACCAAAAAGTTTTTGGAAGAAAAAACCTTAAGGATCAATGAAGTAAATATCTACGGTGGTTCTGACCTCAGCCAATGGCGACCACATCAGGATTTTAGAAAATCCTATAGTGCCAACGAAGAACTTGGTGGAGGAATTCACATGGACTGGATTCACGAGCTCGATTATTTATATTGGTTGTTTGGAGAACCCGAAAATTCAACTAAAGTATTTGGTCGGAAATCTTCCCTGGCTATTAATTCTATAGATTACGCAAACTATATTTTTACTTACCCCGACTATTTTGCTTCCGTCATATTAAATTATTATCGAAAAGACAGGAAGAGAACCCTGGAAGTCGTAACATCCACGGGCACCCTGTTGGTAGAAATTGAGCTTGGTAACGTTTATTTTAATAATGAAAAGATATTCTCTCACTCTGAAACGCTGATTGATACGTATACCTGTCAAATGGAATACTTCCTAAATATTCTAAAAAACAAAACTAACTCCATGAACGACTTTGATCATGCTCTCACGGTTTTAAAAATGTGTCTTCCCAATGAAAAAGCTTAAAAAAAAGGTTATTATAGTTACTGGTGGTAGTGGCCTGATTGGCCTGGCAACGCTAAAGCATATTGCAAAAGAAGGAGCGATAGTGATTAACGCAGATATTAAACCACATCCAAGAAAAATTAATGCTAAGTTTCATAAAATGGATATTACCAAAAAAAGCAGTATCCAGAAAACCATCAAAAAAGTTATTAAAACTTATGGCCGCATTGACGGATTGGTTAATAATGCGTATCCCCGAACGGAAGACTGGGGAAACAGATTTGAGCTGGTAACTGAAGAAAGCTGGAAGGCCAATGTGGATATGCAAATGAATAGTGTATTCAATATTTGCCAGCTGATATCCGAAGAAATGAAGAAACAAAAAAACGGATCTATTGTAAATCTTGCTTCCATCTACGGGGTAGTAGGAAATGATTTTACCGTCTATGATGGTACAGATATGACTTCCCCCGCAGCTTATGCTGCTATCAAAGGAGGCATTATAAACTTTACTCGTTACCTGGCTTCGTATTTTGGAGAAAATCAAATTCGGGTAAATACGGTATCCCCTGGAGGCGTATTCAACCATCAACCTAAAAGATTTGTTGAAAATTACGAACACAAAGTACCTTTAAAAAGAATGGCTCAACCCGAAGATATAGCTCCTGCGATCAGCTTTTTACTTTCCGACGAATCTAGTTATATTACCGGTCATAATTTAATTGTTGATGGTGGCTGGTCCGCTATATAAATCTTAATCACTATGAAAATAGGCAAAGCACACATCTCTAACACCCATCCCTGCTACATCATCGCTGAGGCTGGAGTCAACCACAATGGACAACTCGACTTGGCCCTCGAATTGGTGCGACGGGCCAAAGCGACTGGTGCGGATTGTGTCAAATTTCAAACGTTTAAAGCTTCTACCATTGTAACGCCCGATGCGCCCAAGGCAAATTATCAGCTGGAAGTAACCAGTCGACAGGAATCACAATTTGATATGCTGAAGGCACTGGAATTACCAATGGAGGATTATAAAAAGATTATTGCGTTATGTCAGGAACTGGATATTCAGTTTTTATCAACGCCTTATAATATCGAAGATGCAGCTTTTCTGAATAAGCTGAACGTCGATGCTTTTAAAATTGCGTCTGGACAGTTGGTGGAGTTACCGTTTCTGGATTATGTAGCCCGGCTCGGAAAACCCATCATCATCTCTTCCGGGATGGCGACGCTGTCGGAAGTATTCGAAGGTGTGCAAACGATTCGAGCGGCGGGAAATGAACAGATTGCACTACTGCAATGTACGACCAATTATCCTTCCCGCATTGAAGATACCAACCTGCGAGCGATGGTCAGTATGGGCCAGGCACTCGATGTTCTGATCGGCTACTCGGATCACGTCGCCAATAATTATGCTTGCCTCGGAGCAGTGGCATTGGGAGCTAAAGTGATTGAAAAACATTTTACGCTCGATACCAATATGCCCGGCCCGGATCACTCCAGTTCACTTGATCCAAACGGATTTAAAGAACTAGTTTACGGAATTCGACAAACAGAACTAGCCCTTGGTGATCCAATTAAAAAACCAACAGCGGCAGAAATCACCAATACTAAGGGGATGCGTAGAAGCATTGTTCTAAACATGGACCTTCCTGCAGGTACGGTGCTTGAACAAAAGCACCTTGGATTTAAACGACCCGCCACCGGAATAGCGCCCAAGCGACTCCACGAGGTAATCGGTAAAAAGTTGAGTGCAGGCTTCCTGAAGGATACTATTTTAAATAACAAACACATCATTTGGTAGTATGAAAATTATATTGTGTGGTTATCACTGGGCAGGATGTAAAGCACTGGAAATTTTATTGAGTGCTGGACACCATATTTTCGTTTATACCCACGAATCGCCTTACTACGTAGCAGATATGGTAGCTTACTGCGAGGAAAAAAAGATACCCTACTCTACCAAAAACATTTCTAAAACCAAACTCCCCTTCAAACCTGACGTAATTGCCAGTGTTTACTATCGATACATTATCAAACCGCACATCATTGAAGCCTGTAACGGAAAAATTTTCAACCTTCATCCCTCACAACTTCCTGATTATAAAGGCTGTAGCAGTCTTACCTGGGCCATGATCAACGGTGAAAAATCGGCTGGATTCACTTATCATTACATTGATCCAGCCATTGATACGGGTAATATTATTTTACAAAAAGCAATTCCAATTGAAGATTTTGATACACAACTTACTTTGTATAATCGGGCCATGTTTGAAGCTTTAAACTATTTTCCAGAAGTTCTGGAAAAAGTAGTCGATGGGTACGTCGGCACACCACAACCAGAAGGAGGCCAATACTACCGACGAGGTTGTCCTCACGACGGCGAGATTGATCCTTCATGGTCAGAAACATATACCCGTCGATTCGTACGAGCAATGATTAATCCGCCACTGCCTGTGGCCAAATCCGGGAACCGGGAAATTTTTAAATTCAAAGACTTAGGATCAATTAAAAAATAAGTTATAAAGGTTTGAGTTGATTATTTTTGTTTAGCTTTGAGTAAAGAAGTTGTTTAGGAATGGCGATTAAATAGATTGAGATAAAAGGCGAAATATTTTTTCATCAATCAAGGCACTGAAATGGGCGTTATGCACAGCATAATAACCATTTTAGTAACGAAGAGTGATGGAAAAAGAGGAAGCATAGTGTCTTAATTTATTAATACTTTTTCACTAACCTAAAAGATTCATTATTTTTGAATAAATGCACGCTAAACCAAACATTTTTTATATCAGCTCGATGGCTTTCTATGGAACTGACCCGATAGATATGATTCGTCAGTCGGTGGCGGAAAGTTTTCCGTTAGAATTCAGTTCCGCCCTACCTTACCGAGAGGATCTGGAAACGCTCTTCAATGAATATCCACATCCCAAGTTGGTTCATAATTATTTTCCAGCACCAGCTATACCATTTGTACTCAACCTGGCCAGTGGAGACCCCCTGGTTTGGACCCAATCTATTGAACACGTACTCAAGGGATTACGCTGGAGTAAGCAAGGAGGTGCCAAATTTTATGCTGCCCACGCGGGTTTTTGTGTGGATCCACGACCAGAAGATTTGGGGCAACAATTTCAGCAATCTACGGACCGGATTGACCGTAAAAAACACTGGAAATTATTTCTCGATGCGATCCGGATTATTTTACCCGTGGCAGAAGCACTGGACCTGAATTTTTATATTGAAAATAATGTAACTGCCAAAATGAATCTAAACGTGCACGATGAAACTCCGCTCCTATGCAGTGATCCCGAGGAAATGCAACGACTCATCCAGGAAATTAATCATCCGCGCCTGGGTATTCTACTAGATACCGCACACTTGAAAGTTTCGGCCAATACGCTGAATTTTTCCGCCACAGCGGCCGTAAAAAAAATAGCCCCCAACGTACGGGCCATCCACCACAGCGACAACGCGGGTGATCTGGATAATAATCAACCCATCGAATCCGGTTACTGGTTTGGTGAGTTTATGCCCCTTTTTGGTAACATTCCGCACGTTTTGGAAGTTAAAAAGCAAAATATTGCGTCGATTAAAAGGCAAATTGAACGATTGGCTACCGCCCAAGAAACTGGCGTGGTTTAAATATTACGTATAATAAGAAAACAGGTTCCCAATCCAATGCTATTCCTAACTTTTAGGCTTTAAAATATGACACCAACAATTGATCAATTACTCGTCAACAAAACGGATTCGCTAGAAACTGTTCTTAAAATTATTGACACTTCGGCGCAAGGAATTTGCTTTGTGGTAGACGAAGACCGAAAATTGGTTGGTATTTTAACCGACGGAGATATTCGTCGGGCGTTTATGAACCAACTGACGCTCTCGGCTAATGCGAGCGAAGCCATGAATACTCATTTTACAAGCCGTGCTATTGATACACCCCGCGAAGAGTTGCTACAATTACTCGACCATCGTATTCGACATATTCCATTACTGGACGAGGCGGGTCGCCCGGTGGACTACGCTTGTATCCACCGCTATAACCGTTTCCCCGTTTCAGAACCGGAACTTGGTGGTAACGAACTGGAATATGTGACCAACTGTATTAAAACCAACTGGATTTCTTCGGCTGGAAAATATGTTCGAGATTTTGAAACGATGGTGGCAGAGTACTGCGGAGTTTCTTATGCGGCGGCGGTGAGCAATGGCACGGTCGCATTACACCTGGCCCTGGAAGCACTGGGCATCGGCGAAGGGGACGAAGTGATGGTTCCCGATCTGACTTTTGCGGCGAGCATCAATTCCATTATTTATAGTGGAGCAACCCCGGTCATCGTAGACATTGATGCAACGACCTGGAATATCTGTCCCAAAGCGATGGCCCGTGCGATTACCCCCAAAACCAAGGCCGTCATGCCAGTACATTTGTACGGATTACCCGCCGAGATGGACGCGATTCGAGACCTGGCAAAAAAACATAATTTGCTAATTGTGGAAGATGCTGCCGAGGCCATTGGTAGTGTTTATAAAAATAAGAAAGCCGGGAGCATGAGTGATGTGGCGACGTTTAGTTTTTACGGAAACAAAACTATTACTACTGGAGAAGGTGGAATGGTCTTGTTTCAAGATGAAGAGATCTATAAAAAAGCATTGGTTCTACGGGATCACGGAATGGATAAAAATAAAAGGTACTGGCATAATTTCGTGGGCTATAATTACCGATTGACAAATTTACAGGCGGCGATCGGAGTGGCTCAGATGGAACGAATTGAGGAAATTGTCGCGCGTAAAATCGAGATGGGTAAATTGTATAATGAGGGTTTAAAAGAGATCGCTGAATTTCAGTTACCAGCGGACTTTGACTATGTAACCAATACTTATTGGTTGTATACCATTGTCTTGAATAATAATTGTGAACTGGATCGGGACGCACTGATTGGCAAATTGCAGCAAAATGGAATTGAAACCCGTCCGGTTTTTTATCCGCTACACGCCATGCCACCGTATCAACAATACGTCCGGGAAGAAAGTTATCCAGTCGCGGATCATGTATCGAAGCGCGGAATTTGTTTGCCGAGTTATTTGAGTTTGCAGCCTTCGGAGATTGAGTTTATTTGTAGAGTGTTGAAGAAGCAGGTGAATTTGGTTAAGTTGTAATGAATAATTAATAATGACCGAAAAGCAACAAATTTATCTTGACATTCTTCATCTTTACCTTTCGGAAACAGTAGCAAAATTTGCGTTGCCGGCCCGCCGAACTCTGTACGGAATAGGTCGAAAAGAGCAAATAAGTCGAGCAATAAATGCGGTTTTAAAATCGGTAAAAAATGCGCTCTATTATTTCAGTAAAAAAGCTATTTACCAAAAAAAACTAGTCAACGCCCACTGGATTTATGTGATCGGAAATAATAATTTAAATAGCCTAACTTTTATTGAACAGAAAATTGACCATCCGGTATTTGTGACCCCTTTTGATTTTTCAAAAATCGGTATCCCGATCATTCAGTTATTCCTACCATTTCACTTTTTCTATTTTCTAAAAAATATGCCAACGTTAATTAACCTGATTAATTTAGAAAAATATCCGGTATGTCGCTGCTGGGACGCAGCAGTACGAGCAGTGGGACAATACGAGGCTTGTCTATTTTTATTAAAAAAATACCGACCGCGCGCGATTAGTTTTTCGAATGACCATATGATAGAAGCGCGGGCATTACTGCTGGCGGCGAATTACTTAAAGATTCCAACTTTTTATATTCAACACGCTTGTGTACGACCTGATTTTCCACCCTTAAAATTTAGTGTCAGCTTTTTAGAAGGCCAGGACTCCCTGGATAAATATCAGAAATCCGGCCCCATAGAAGGAGCCATAAAACTCGTTGGAGTACCGCGGATTACCCCTTATTTAGACCAAAGAAAGAAAGTAATTCCGAAAGCCGACCAACAAAAAATGGCCGCTATTGGACTTTGCGCTAATTTGCTCGATCCCTCCGACAGTATTGAACAACTATTACGCGCTTTAAAAAAGCATTTCCCCGATCAAAGCATTACCTATCGTCCCCACCCTAGTGATCGTCGAAAAATCGAGATTCCCTCCGGTGTAGCGATCTCCAACAGTCGGGAAGAAAACCCTTTTAAATTTTTATTAGAACAGGATATAGTCATTGCGGGAAATACGTCGATTCACTACGAAGCCGCACTGTTAAATGTTCAAGCAATTTATTATAAGTTTGATCCCGAAAGTAAAACGGAAGACATGTATGATTTTGTAAAAAACGGGTTGGTCACGGAAGCGACTACCGAGATAGAACTGATTCATCAACTAAAAAATATGGGTTCTGATCAAGTATTGGCTACCGACAAAGTACGTTATTACGACGCCACCATCGGCACTCCAAACGAAGGCCGTAGTCATCAACTCGTTATTCGGGGTATCCAGGATTATCTGACTAAAACCGGAGAGGCATAAAATACTTTCCAGTTACATTACGTATTTCATTTTTTTATTTTTTCTTCTTCTTTCGTTTAGGCTTCGTCGCCTTCACTTCCTCCTTCACCTTTACCTTCCGCTCTGGCACCAACTCCATTTCACTTAAATGATCTGCTACTGGTACTTCTCTGCCTTTAAAATGCAAAAACAAAGCGGCCAAAAATCCAATTATTAACAAGATAGACGTAACCAAAGCAATTGTACCACCAATGTACCAAGCGCGGGGTTCAAAACGCATCTCCACAGTATGCTTGCCCGCCGGAAGTTTGGCGGCCCGTAATAAATAATCAGCGCGTAATAATGCACCATTCATCGCTTGCCCATCTAAGTAGATTTTCCAGCCTTTAGATTCGGGATAATAAATTTCAGAGAAGACGGCCAGTCGATCATTGGCAGCCGAATATTCGTAGGTCATTTTATCAGGGTGGTAGCTGGTCAATCGGATATTATCGGCGGGATTTCGGGTAATCGTCAAACCGGAAATTTTGTCCGCTTCGCTTTGTCGAAGGATAGCTGTTTTACGGGGATCCAGATTAGCTAAAGCAGCAATTTCGGCGTCGGCGCTGGGAACTGTTTTATATTCTTCTACAAACCAGGCGTTACCCAGGGCCTCGGATAATTTAGCGACTTGTGGGGGGCTACCCTCCTGCCCTCCCTGAATCACGTATTTAGTATTGAGCATGCCCAAAATATTGAGGTGTTCCAGGGGATTTTGTCCGTACTGTGGACTGAGATAGCGTTCGGCCACGTCCTGAAAAATCATCAGTTTGGCAGCGTGGTAACCACCGATACTTTTATGAAAATAAGAAGCATCTGCGCTCGTAAACGACATACCACGGGATAAATCCAATACTCGGAAATGCGGATCAGGATCGGCCATGATTTGCTGATCTACAGGCGTAGGATTGGCAGCAGCCCTGGCTTGCTTCGGTGTTTCATATTTCTCGGCAAACAAGATTCTTTTGTTTACCAACCATACGTCCAGAATACTTAGCACCCCAACCAATAATACCGCCACCAATACTTTTATTTTTCCTTTTAAAAATACAAATAAACTACCCGCTGCCAAGCCAATAAACAGCAAGGATCGCAACGCATCCATTCTTAAGATACTCCCACGATCTTCCAAAATGGTCGGTAATATATTGGCGGGATATCGACTGTCTTTGGCCGGATTGGAAAAGTCCATCATGAAACTTCCTACTAAAGCCAACAAGCATAATCCACCCGTGATCCCCAAGGCAATCATCAACGCCTTTTGCTTTTGCGCCACCGTATATTGTTTAGAGAAAAATGCCTGTAATCCTAAAATAGCCAATAAGACAACCGCCAGATGGGTCAATCCTAAAGCCATACTAACCGCTCGAAATTTATTAAACATCGGTACGTAATCTACTAAAAAACCATTGAGAAAAAAGTTCCCACCCCAGGCCAACATCAACGTAAAAATTGCGGAAGCTACCAACCAGGCTTTGATCTCGCCAGGTACTAAAAAGGCGCCCAGAAAAAAAAGAAAAACAATGATGGCTCCAAAATAAATTGCCACACCTACCATGGGTTGATTACCCCAATACATGAGCGCAGCCACTTGTGCTTCTGCGGATTTGATCGCCGCATCCCGAGGCATGGATTGAGAAAAATTAGCCACCATATTCCGATAAATTAAGTCGTGGGTTTTGGTACCTCGAAAATGCTGAGAACGACCCCCACCGTTAAAATTGGGAATCAATAAGGTCATCGACTCCTTAATCCCGTAGCTCCAGGCGAAAATATAGTCTTTTGTCAATCCGTCCTTACCTCCTTTTGAAGATAATTCAGAAGTACCCCGAATGGTCTCTTTTGCATATTCCTGGGTCACCCAAATCCGATCGGCATTAGCGGCAACACCGAGTAAGGCGGTAGCAACCAGAATGGCACTGGCTTTGATAAAATTATTCATCGTTCCTTTGCGGATGGCACCGATAAATTGTACAATTCCCAAAATAACTAACATCCAGCCTGCGTAAAAAGTAATCTGAAGGTGATTGGCTAGAATTTCCATCGCCATAAATAATCCGAATAGTGCTCCTCCCAACAAGTATTTTCCCCGATAGGTTAGTAAGGCACCCGCGAATACGCCAGGCAGTAGGGCTACAGCGGCCATTTTAGTGGAGTGGCCAGCTTCCGCCAAATCTATCTGATAATTGGATAAACCAAACGCTACGGCTCCGATAATCGAAAGTCGCCAATCGACGCCCAGCGTAATTAATAATAGATAACAACAAATCATAGCCACCAGAACCACAGTGTGAGGTTTAGTTACTGATTGTTTTAAAAATAAAAGACCGTAAGGAATCCGGGTCAGGTTATTTCCCGGAGACATTTGAATCTGGTAAGAAGGCATACCACCAAACATTGAATTGGTCCAGAGTGGCCGTTCTCCCGTTTCATCTTCTACTTTTGTGATTTCTCCCTGCATCCCACGGGCACGTACATTATCACCCTG
>Ga0114957_1005121_pt1 | contig 10978 bp, 10 predicted proteins | sample BantaG_FD_87175 | JGI IMG/M metagenome (GOLD analysis project Ga0114957, IMG submission 87175) | Marine algal microbial communities from Bantry Bay, Ireland - BantryBay_4 metaG | ecosystem: Host-associated > Algae > Red algae > Unclassified | place: Bantry Bay, Ireland | collected 2014-11-21 | reverse complement strand
GGGGGGGCATGGCGCCGTCGGCGTTGCGGCGGCGGAGCAGCGTCGGGTGGCGCAGAGGGGCGGCGCAACAAGAGGGGTACGCAGGGACACACGCGGGGCGGTGAGGGAGGCGACGCGCGTCGGCGGCGGGACGCGTCGGCCCGACCGCACGCACGTCGGGGAAAGGGGCGACGCGGGCCGCCCCACCGTCTGCGTGACGCAGACGCCAACGCGACACGGGCGGGGTGGCGGTCCGCCAGACCAGTATGAATAGCAACGAGCGGGGACGGCGGGTCCACCCGCGCGGCGTCGTCTGCACCACCACGTCGCCGTCGGGGGATGGCAGACGATGGCGCCGCGCCACGCACCGCCGCGGTGGCAGACACACGCGCCCCCGGCGACCCGCGGTGAACGCCGCCGTCGGTCACTGCGCATGGGCTCGAGGTCCACGGGGGGGCGGTGTTGCCGCCGCCGCCTCCTCGTCTCGGCCGACACCCGTCCACGGCGGCCACCCGTCGCGGTCGTGGCATGGCGTGGCCTGCGCGAGGCGGTGGCACGCCCCAGCCCCCGCGCGCGCTGCCGGTCTGCGCGGTCGTGCCGCCGCGGAGGGTGGGCCGCTGCGACCGCGCGCGGCGTGGCGCCGCGCCGGTCTGCGTCGGCGGCCGGACACGGCCCCCCGCCGGCGGGCGTTGACACTAGATGCTGCCAGTGGCGTTGCCAATGGGTCCTGCGTCGGGGCCACCCAGGGCAGGCGAGTCAGCTGCGGGGGGTGGCACCGTGTGCGTGTGGGCGCCCCCCCCGGCGGACGCGAGGGAGACGACAAGTGACGCGGCTGCCGCCAGCGAGGGGATCCCGCGCCCTCTCTCCCCGCGCCCTCGGCGGCCAGCGAGGAGCCCGGGCACCTTCAGCTGTTGGCAGAGCGCCAATCCGCTGGCCGCATCCGTAAGGATGGCCTCCCGTCGCGTTTCTCTCGAGAGCGAAAAAACACAGCAGGGAACAAAACGCTCTGTATCCAGGCTGCGCCAATAAAAGCGCACCCGTTGGTGCCTCGCCCAAACTCACGGTGAGCTCTCTCGTACAGACCGGGCGCGACCCGATGCGACATTTGGGAGATGAAATTTTATTGCGGCCACGTCAGTGATGGAGAAGCGTTCGGATATGTTCGCTTCCATGTGACAATCGCGTACCTAATTCAAGCGTAAAAGCCTGATAGCTTTCTGAGGAGCGTCAACAGCCTATCAATGATAGAAAGCCTCGGCACAATCGGCTGAGAATCGAGCTAAAATCAGACTTTCAACGTGTGCTGTACTGAGCTTGGGCCGGACAAGCCAATCCAGTGTGGAATGGCAAGTGCACGACAACCCTTCGTCCACCACGGCTGCTCGAGCCGCAGTCGACCACCATGGTTGCTCCAGCCGCAGTCGACCCGCCCACGTGAGCACCGGACTCGACCTGTCCCGCGCGCTACGTTTGGGTCGCTGGGAGCGTACCGGGGCAACTGCTTGGTACAGTAGCAAAGCGAAAGTGCTGTATGCATTGATCAGAAGAGAATGGGACGGCTGTACTGGGAGTGGGCGCCCGCTACTCGGTGACTGGTTGCTTGGTGTCATTTCGGTGGTAAGAGGTGCGTACGGAGGCGGGACGTATGCGGGACCTGCCAGAGTATCCAAGAGGGTGATGTTGTCCGCACTGCCGCTGGTGAGGGTCAATAGCACAGGACGTCCAAAGTGCGATCCAACGGATGGCTCGAGTCATACGGAGGCCGCGGACCGGTCAAGGTGAGCGTGCCGACATCCATGCTGACGAATCGCAGGTCCGCGGGATGTGGGACCAGGCGGTGCTCCATCAACCATGCGGTCCAGCGGCGGCAGCTCAGGTCTACGGTTCGTAACGTGGGCATGCCTAACCCGACCGCACGGGCCATATACAAAGTGCATGGAGAAGAAAAAAAAACAGAGAAGCGTGTGATACGGTACCACTCGGGCTCCGCCCGGCTCTGCCCGGCATGATCTGCACTATCTGACGCACTGTCTGTGCAACCATGGGTTCGCTCCGCCGCTCAACCCTGCCACAGGCCAATAGACCAGCGCTGTCCACAACATCTAGTCGCCGACCACCACCAAGGGCGGTCGAGGTCGTCGGAGCTGCCCAGGTGGGAGCGCCACGCAGCACACACCGTCAAACGCCCGCCGTCGCGACGTCCGTCCGCCCAGCCCGAGGCGGCGGCACAGCCGCACCGCCCCGCAGATGACCGCTTACAGGCCAAAGTCGGACTCGGAGTAGTCGTCGTCGTCGTCATCGGGCTCCGCAAAGTGCTCGAAGTTGAGCTCATACCGCAGGAGCCCGCCAATGCCGCCAAAGCCGCGCACAAACTGGGCGCCCTCCTGGGACCGGTTGGTCACAAACTCGAGGGTGGTGCCAAACGACTTATAGTTGTCGGCGAGCCAGTCGACAAATGGCTCGCTCGAGCGGGATTCCAACTCGGTGCCGTCCTCGAGGAAAGCTGCAGGGTCCTTGGCCTGGTCTGGGGAGAGCACCTTGATCACCTCCTTGCCGGTTTGCGCATTCTGGAGCACGTACCGCTCATGCTCTAGGTTTTCCCAAACAATGAGCGTCGACACCGCCCCCTGGTCGAGCGCGTTGGTCGTATCCTCAATGCCAAAACAGAACTTGTTGGTGTCCTTGGAGATCTCGTCAAAGTAGCGCTGGATCAGGCGCTTCTCTTGTATGAACTTGACGTTGCCGAGCGTCTCGGCCGACAAGTCGATGGCCTGGTTGAAGCCGTTCTCCCCGCCGTACGACACGTCGACAATCTTGATGATTTTGGCGCGGAGCCGCTGGTCAAACATCTCAGACGTCGACAGGTCGTTCTTGAAGTCGGCCGACCCCGCCAAGATAAGGCCTGTCACGTTTGGCCGCTGCCCGTCCGGCACGTATAGCTGCACTGCAATCTCCGCCACCTTGCGCACGAAGTTGTGCCGCTTCTCCATACGCAGCCGCGCAAAACGAAGCGCCGACTGGCCACCGCGGCCGTGTTTCTTGGGCAGGTCGACCCCAAACTTGTGCAGCACGTTGCGAGTGTTGCCAGTGAGTAACCCAAACAGCGCCCCGTTGCCGTCCATGACGATGAAGCCAAACTTTTCGTCCGACTCGAGAAGGGAGCCGAGCGCTTCCGTGTGGAACTTGTTATCACACAGGTAGAGGGAGGTGTTGATGGCCTTGAATGGCTCAAAGTCAAATGTCACCTGCTTCTCCTTGTTGTCGTCCGTCATTATTGTTCCGCAGTAGATGACCAGCCCATTGTCGGGCACGCGGGTGTACAGCTTCAGCCGTTGTTGGGTGGACGTGATGGCGGCCAGCACGGACTGCCGGTTCACGCGGGACTTGATGTTGGAGGCCGTCCCGTACTCGTCCGCAAGCATGCGGTTGACGCGAGAAATTTGGTCCCGCGGGGGAACAATGAGGGAGATCATGGACGTACCGTTGCCGCGGGCAGCCTCCAGGGCCTTGATCAGCTTCTTGACCCGCCACACGTTGATGGCATGGTCCCCCTCCTCATCACCCGTCGAAGCGACCGCACTGCGGTCCAGTACCTCCGCCATGATAAGATAGGCTCCGGGCGGTTGCGACAAAGGGCACAGGACGAGTGCGCGAGGAAGATGGCGGCTCAGGCACGTGCTGCAGGCGGTTAAGGTGGCCGGCCTAGCGGCGGAAACTGCAGGGGCGGGGCGGGACCCGCGTGCACGTTGTGTTTTGGTGGGCTGCATGCGCTGGCCTGTGGCAATTTCGAAGTTTCACCCGCCGTCCTTCGGGAGTTATCACAAATATACATCAGTTGCACGCCTGCGGCCGCCTTAGCACTTGTCAGCCAGACTAAGACAACGCATGAGGTGGCCTGACAAGCTACAGACGTGACACCGCGCCGCCCACGCTGAGCCGATCGACCAACCAGCCCAGGACGCCTGTTGTCGTCGCCACATCCCCCTTCTTTCTTGTAAAACCTAGTGGCCTTTTGTGTCCTGCTATGGAGCCTTCATCGCCCGTCTCTATGCCTGATCCCGTCGCCCCTCCTCCTGCTGTGCCGCCGGTCGTAGAGGTCGCCCCACCTCCACCGGCAGAATTGCCCGCGGTGGCACCAATGGAAGGTGTGGCCTCCACCCCCTCTGCGGACACTGAGCCTTCCCGTTCCTCTGCCTCGGCTTGCACTCTGGTGGTAAAGTCGCTGCCTTTTCACCTGACTGTCGCGGCCATCACGTCCGCCATCAGCGAGCGGGTGGTGACGCCGCCATCGTCGGTCGCCCCCGTCCGGGACCACCGCGGTGTCTTTCGGGGCACCGCCTTCGTCTCGTTCGCTTCTCTGGCTAGCGCCAATGCGGCTGCCGAAGCACTGACGGGCGCGCAGATTGGCAGTCGTCGCATCATTGTCGAGCGGGTCCGCGAGTCGGTGTCGGCGGCTGCTAAGGAAAAGGAGCTCCGCCGTGCTGCGCTGGCTAAAGGCGTATCTGCCGAGGCGGTGGACGCCATGGAAGCCTTTGTGCTCTCCTTTTTGCGTTCGCCAAGCTCGGCGACGCCTGCTGCGGACGCGCCGACCAGCAGGGTTATCGACCGCCCCCTCTCCTCCGCCGAGCGTCGCTACGTACACGCGCGGGCTGGCTCCCTTGGCCTCGTCCACTTGACCGTCCCCTGGGGAGACAGCGAGTCGGAGCGGACCGTAGAGGTTGGGGTAAAGACGGCAGGCGTGTCGCCGCCCGCGGCCGCCGACGTGGGGGATGGTGGCGACGGGGGGGCGGCGGCGGAGGTGGCGGCCATGGCGACGGCCAACAGCAAGAAGGGCAAGAAGAAGAAAATGAAGGCGATGGAGGAGGGCGATGGTGACGCGGTGGCCGAAGCGGACCTTCCCCCCTTGGTCAAGGGCCGCCCGGACGTCATGGCGCTGGCGCGCACCCACAAGCTGTCGGGGCCCAACGAGTCGTACGTGGCGCCGGTCAAGGGCGAGGTGCGCGCGGAGGACCTGAAGGGCATCAAGTTTTTCCGCCCCCGGTTTGCTGCTGCCGCCGCGGCTGCGGCCACTGCCGGTGGCGTGGCGTCCAAGGCTGCAGCCGGCGCTGCGGCACCGCCATCTGCGGCCTCTCCGAGTGCACAGCCGGCTGCGACTAGGGTGCCGGTGACCGACTGTCGGCCAGACTCGTCGGCCAAGGACGGGGCGGACGGCATCCTCGTGAAGGGCGGCCACCGGCAGTGGTACGCACCTCCACGGCAACCGACCGGGCCGGATGGCACGCTTGGCTTCCATTCTGCCAGGAAAGCTGCGGAGGCTGCGCTGGAGAAGATGAAACTGGTAGGGGATGCAGGCGGTGTTGACGGCAATGACGCGGTAGGCAATCAGTGCGCCGCAGACGGTTTGGGGGAAGGGGGTGGGGACGGCGCAGACGCTTGACGCAGCCTCTGCCGGGAGCGCGTCTGCTTTGGGTCGGGGTGGCGGCAGATTGTGGCTCTGGTGGTGTGTTTGTGCTCCGTACTTGTGGCAAGCTGTGTGGCAAGCTGTCGCCCTGTCATGCGCGTGGTGTCCTGTGACCAATGACTGTTCTTGATGGTCTGAAGGTGGTGTTTTCTTGCCCTTTTGTACCGCCGGGCTCGTCGCGGGCGCCATCTGTACACAATTGAAGAGTGCCATACAAGAAACGGTTACGAATGAGGTTTCCTGGAAGAGGCAACAGTAGATTGCTGGGCTCGGGAATAAGGGGCCCGCCACTCACAGACACAAGCAGACGACCTACAGCGCAGGGCGCATCAAAACAGAAGACGGTGGGAAAGGGCAGGCGCAGGGGTATTCGACGCCAACCGCAACGCATAAACCACGGAAGCAATCTTGCCAAGAGCAGCGCACACAGCAGCGCCGTAGAGGAGAGAGAAAAAGGGTAGACAGGAGGTCCAACAGGGCGAACGCTCACCCTCACGGTGGTGCCGAATTCGCATCCACAGCTTGTTGACCATCCTGCACCGGCGGTAGCACATCGTGCGCTCCGCGGCCCTGGCTGTCCGCACCAACAGTGTTGCGGCTAACCTCAGATTGCTCAGCGGACCGGAGGTCGGGACCACCACTGGCGCCCCGGTCGTCGCGCTCCCTGTTCGGCGCAGATGCGGCGCTCGCCGTTTCAGCATCCGCAACCTCCTTCGGTTCGACTTCACGGCTGGCCCCAGCACCAGTGGCGCACGCGTCTCCACCGCTCGATGTGGCGGCCGCCGGCGTCGATAAAGGCTGCACGCTGTCCGAGTCCGCAAGGGCATTCTTGATCAGCTCCACACAATCGCTCAAGCCGTCCGGCATGATGCAAACGACCTGCTCGTTGGGGGCTGACGGGTCTGCCGCGCTCAGCAGCTCAAACGTGACCAGCTCTGGTCTGCTGCGCTTGAACGTGATGCGGACAATATCGTGCAGATGCCGGATCAGCTTAACCTTGAGTAGGTGGCTACGCAGGCCGTGTGGGCTCAACAGCATGAAGTAGCGGGTGGATACGCCCAAAAAGCGACGCTTGAACTCGCCGCTGCTGCTGGGCATGTCACTGACTCCACTTGCGCTGCCGCTTGCTCTGCCACGTCCACGAGCCGCCGCCACGGACGTCTCCGACCGAGCACGGCAGGAGAAGAGGCGCAGCCCGGTCGTGATTGCCGCGTCCGACGAGTCGACGACGAAATCCTTGGGGATGGAGCCGAGCGGTAGGGTGCGATCGTCCAGCCAGCCCGCCCACGCCTCCCGTCGCCACTTTGCTCGCCCCGAGCTGTCCACCCTGCCCTTGGTCGACGATGTGCTGTCCGCCGCGCCACCGCTTGGGCTGCTGCTGCTCCCGCCGCCCATGGAACCGAACAGCCCGCGGCGAATTGTCGCAACGGTTGACCGCGCAGAAGAGCTCCTGGAGGGCGCTGGCTCCCGGTGCACGGGCGTCCCAGCGCTGCTTGCCGGGTGGCGGCTCAGCACGTCAGGAGAGACCAAGTTGCCGAGGCTGCTGCCGCTCCCGACTTGGCCCAGCCCCAGCCCCGCGTCTATAGATGCTGACGTCAGCCCACCCGAGGAACCGGCACTTGCCAGGGATCTTACCCAGTCTCTGGTCGGTAGTGGTCGTTGTGCAGAGCCCACGGTACCATCGGGCTCCGTTCGCGAGGTGCCGCCGAGTGGTGGCCTGCCTTCAGCATCTGGCGACAGTACACCTTGCCCGGCAGACAACGGCGAGGACGGTGGCGACCGTGGGCGACCGTTTAGGGATAGGGAACCAGCAGCAGAAGAAGAAAAGGTGTCCTTGGGTCGCCCTGCAGCCTCATCGTCGGGTGCAAAAGCAGACGTCGCGTGGTCCGTGGCGGCCGTCGAAACGGGGGAAAAGACGGGGAGGGCTGCGGTCGGCGGAGAGGTGAGGGCGCTCAGGTTGGGCGGACGGACTACGACGCCGTTGAGGGCCCGATTGAGCGCGCGGGAAACCTGTCGACAGCACAACATGCAAAACACGTCGGCAGGAGAAGCAGTGAAGCAATCAAAGAGATTGGTAGTCAGCAGCCGACAGAAAAAAAAGGAGCAATACCAGTAGGCAACGCAGACGCAAAGAAAATGCATGAAACAGGAGAGCACGTAACGAGTCAAGCTTACCTCGGCGTCGGACTTGTCAAAGAACGAGGATATTCCAAAATTCTGCTTGTCCGCCCCATTTCCGCCGCTACCGCCCGACGGCCGGGTTTCGGTACCGGCTTGACCTGCCTTTGGTTCTGGGGCTGCCTCCAGCACGGCAGACGGCGCGGTGGCGGTAGTGCCCAAGAGGCCGAGGAGGGCCGTACCACTGCTGCCACCGGTGCTGCCGCTGGGCGCACCCCCATCGCCACTGCCGCTGCTGCCCTGCGAGCTGCGGCGACGGCCCAGAGCAGTGACAGCCGGCGACTTGACCGACACATCTGACTGCACGGACCGACCCTGCTGTCGGTCCAGCCGCGACCGCCGGTGGGCCTCGGGCTCATAGTCAACCAGCTCAACGCCGCTGATGGAGCCGTCTGCCTCAGCCGCCGACACCGCCGCCGCAAACCCGCCGCGCAGAGTGGACACGAAGGGGATCCCCACCTCTGTCAGGTACAGTGCTAGGGGGTTGATGTCCGTGTCGTCCTCCTCCTTGTCCCCCGAGCCAACGAGGCAAATGTGGGACTTACCACGCAGGGGCTCACACAGCGCCACCGCGGCGGTGAGCTCTTGGCGGGCCGCGTCGGTCAGCACCGCAGGGCCGACATCACCACGGCAGCCGCGCAACGCGTCTAGCGGCAGGTGCACCGAGGCGGCCAGGTGGCCTGCCCCAAACTCCGCCTTTGTGCGACAGTCCCACGTGAAGTAGTTGACGCCGCCAGCGGCGGCAAAGAGGTCGTCTGGGGTGGTTTGCAGGCATGCCGACGCCTGCATGGAGCGAGCAGCGGAGATGGCCGTCGGTGACGGGCGGCCCGACGCCCGCATCAACCGATCGTTCATCAGTCGCTGGTAGGACGGGGGTGTCGCATCCGACCGCAGCTTCTCCCCCAACGCCCATAATGTGCGCACTTCCGAAGCCGAGTGTGCCGTGAGGCTCATGAGAGTCTCAGGCAGCAGCGACGGGTCCTTCGTCACGAGAATATCGCGCTTGGACAGCAGCAGGGCCAGCGCAAAGAAGTAGGGCCCCAGCGGATTGTCCTCCAGCAGCAGCAGGTCCCACAGCGCCAGCACCGCCTCCACCGAGAAGTTGCGGGCAAAGAGGGTGACGAACCAGGACGTGGCGTACAGGTCCGGCGTCATCCCATTGCGCTCCAGCAACCAAAACAGCACGGGGTCATGGTACAGCAGCAGCCGCCCAAAGTACTTGAATGCCCGCTTCAGCACCCCAAACACGTCCGCCTGGGACGTGTCCAGCATCCACGGCGCGAAGCGGCCGACAAACGCCCCAAACAGGGCGTACACAAACCGCGGGTTCCCCCCCGTGTCGGCCAGCAGCACAAATGGGGCGAGCAGCTCGTTGAGGCCCTGGATGTACTGCACGCGAAGGCGCGAACAAAAGAGGGAGAGCAGCCGCAACAGGGCGCCCCGCACGGCCGGCTGCTGGAAGCGTTTGAGGCCCGGCCGCGTCCGCTCCACGTCCTTCCATATTTGCTCCTTGGAGTTCTGCTCTGACACTGCCTCCCGCGCGACGCGAGCAAAGTCGGTCGGGTTTTCCGCCGTCAGGTCCTCGGCACGCAGCGAGAGCAGGCTCATCCACACGTGGCCGCGGGCCTCGTGCGGGATGGCGCCGTTGAGCTCCTTCACAAGCAGCGTCCGCAGGTTGGCCACATCGTGGGGGGAAGCAGCCGCCTTGACGCTGACTTGGACCTGTAGTTCCGGCCAGTAGTAGTCAGGGCAAGCGCAGCGACAGCCGACACAGGAGGGTCAACACGGAAATGGTACATGCAGGACAGCATCGAAGGAGCTGACGGGGAGTTGCGCCAGGACCAGGACAATGCGCACAAGCCAGGAAGAGCAATGGCATGTTAGATACGCGCCATTGGGTCACAGCACGACACATGTCGGCGCTGACGAGTGCTGGCCCCGCACCCCGTCTCCTCACGTTCTCAGTACCCATGACGCAGCGCCATCAGTCCAGGCAGCAGACCGGCAAGGCCGAGCACCCACCCGACGGCAACCGTACCTTCCGCAGCAGCGCCGGATCACTCGGCTCGGGTACCCATTCCAAATCGTGCAGGTTCATGACCCGGACTGCCGCAACGCCAGGCACGCCAGCGCCCCCAACCCCACCCCAGCAGTCACCAACGCCCCAGTCGCTGCTCAAGATGGCTCTCTGTTGGCAGCCCGCCACCACCCGCGCCGCAACGTCGGCGGACCGAGTCACCGGCGGCGGCAGAGTTACGACTCAGGCAGCAACCACGGCGGGCGCGCCGCACATGGCCGACACAGTGGCACGGCACCGCCCCCGAGCGCCCCCCTGTTGCCACCCAACGAAGACAGACAGAGACCACACGGCGGCGAGCGAGCCAGCCAGGCGCCAAAGACGGGAGGCCGGACCTCGTGTCGCCCCGCGTCGCCCGCCCCACCCCGCTACCGTCCCCCGTCCGACCGACCGCCGCGAGGCGGCTGCGCTCCCGCGCCAACGTCGTCGGTCGGCGCTGTGCCGCGCGCGCACGGCCGCCGCGGCGCGGCGCGGGGGCGGCGGCGTGGGGGTCCCGCCCCGCGCCCGCCACGGGCGCCCGTGCGGCGGCAGCGGGGGGCCTGCGGGGGCCCGGCGCCGCCTGACGGGGAGAGCGTCGGCCGCTGCAGCGGCTGCGGCAGCAGCGGGAGCAGCAGCAGCACCCGAGTGCAGGGCCGCGCCACCTCGACACGTGGACAGACTTCGGGACTGCGACTGACAAAGCGATGAAAGCGCTGCCAGAAATCACCACGCACGATAGTGACACCCCTGATATGGCGTGTCACAGAAGAATGATCGGACCTGAGAAGAGCACGACGTGACCTAAACCTTTAGTGTGATGTTCTGTGTCTTTGCTGAGAGCTTATCCCGGATCCGATAATTGGCCCAGGACGCCATGGCGCTGGCGCCAGCGATGAGGAGCGTCTTCTTCCGCCAGACCGAGACCTCTTCGTGACGTGGGTGCACCCACGTGTGGGCCACCGGTGGCCCACGGGCCACGCGCCCCACCTCCGCCCCGCCATGGGCAACTGCTTTGGGCGCCCCCCTGGAAGCTCCACCATCCACCCCACCTCTCCTCCCGCCACCCACCCCACGTTCCACTCTTCCTCCTCGCGACAACAACCGTCGGGGCCGACCCGACCGCAACCATCCCGGACACAGCCAACTCGGCCACATGAGTCCCGGCCACACCCATCCCGGGCCAAGCGGCGACCACCGTCTCGCCCCATCCCCCCCGCCGCCGACGCCGCCCGCCTCGGCCGTGCCCGCCAGTCAGCTGCCGCCACCGGCGTCCTGTCCCTCAACAAGCTCTCCCTGACGGCCGT
>Ga0114957_1005120_pt1 | contig 10982 bp, 7 predicted proteins | sample BantaG_FD_87175 | JGI IMG/M metagenome (GOLD analysis project Ga0114957, IMG submission 87175) | Marine algal microbial communities from Bantry Bay, Ireland - BantryBay_4 metaG | ecosystem: Host-associated > Algae > Red algae > Unclassified | place: Bantry Bay, Ireland | collected 2014-11-21 | reverse complement strand
TTTTAAAAACAATGAATTACTCCCTACAGAATATGACAAGATTTGGTTAGATAAAGAATTTGGCACCAATATTTTTGGCACTCGTAAAGATGGCATTCGGAAATACTATGATCTCAATTCGAATGAATTCTAGTCTTTTGAGAAGGATCAAATTAATTGACGTCTTAAAAGATAGAATGATTGTTAAGATTTATACATCTTCATGTCAAGTTATTGATTTTAATCAAAATGTTCTTTTGGATCTACCTCGTTATTCTGGGGCTAAATATCTATCATCTAAAAGGTACTTGATGAGTAAGAACCGATCTTCCTATATTGTCGATGAGCATGGTGATTTAGTAAAAGATTTGAGTAACATATAAATATGTTTCCAAGCGGAGTTATGGTTACCTAGTCGCTGCGAATACTGATAATTTAACTTGTTTAATAAATTACAATGGAGATGACATATCTAATCCCATTTATTAGATTATTCAATTTTGTGGTATAAATCAATTTGACAAAGATTGCATCTCCTTAGTTGAAAAACATGCAATTGCAACCTTTGAAAAACCAGATGGGAGCAAAGGTTATCTTAATGGATTGGGTAGAGAGCTTGAATAAGACTAAAGAAGAATTGTTTTGCAATGATGCAAACTAAGTATAGATATTTATAATGCTTTCTATCTTAGAGTAATCAAAAATACCCTTTGTGAAAGTATGTATCGCAGAAAAACCGAGTGTCGCAAGAGAAATAGCTCAAGTCATTGGTGCTAACTCTAGACGGGACGGTTATTTCGAAGGGAATGGCTACCAAGTGACTTGGACTTTTGGACATTTCTGCACCCTTTGGCCACCAGGAGACTATATACCACTCTGGAAGAAATGGGAGCTCAATAGCTTACCAATGCTGCCAGAGAAGTTTGAGACCAAGGTCATGGATAATTCTGGTGTCAAGAAGCAATTTAAAATCATCAAGCGTTTATTTAAGAAAGCTGACCTCGTTATTAATTGCGGGGATGCAGGTACCGAAGGTGAACTCATCCAACGTTGGGTGATCAACCGAGCAGGATACAAAGGACCTGTCAAGAGATTATGGATTTCTTCTCTCACAACAGATGCCATTAAGAAGGGGTTTGGTCAATTAAGGCCGGCTTCTGATTTTGATCATCTCTATTATGCAGCAAGCTCGAGAGCAATTGGAGATTGGCTACTCGGGATGAATGCTACGAGACTGTATACATTGAAATATGGCGGTTACAAACAAGTACTCTCAGTAGGCCGAGTCCAGACACCGACACTAGCAATGCTCGTCAAGAGATATCATGAGATCAAAAACTTCGAGCCTCAACCTTATTGGGAATTACAAACACTCTATAAGGCGGTTACCTTTAAATACACCAAGGGTCGCTTTGATCAGCAAGAGCAGGGACTAGAACGATTAGAGCAAATACAGTCGCTTGATCTGTCTATCACGAACATCACTAAGAAGGACGCAAAAGAGTATGCACCTAAGTTATATGACTTGACGAGTATCCAAGTGCATTGTAATAATAAGTATGGTTTTTCGGCAGACAAGACACTCAAGCTGGTACAGAAACTCTACGAGCAAAAGGTGGTCTCATATCCAAGAGTAGATACGACGTATCTGCCAGATGACCTCTATCCACAAATACCAGGCATACTCACAGGACTGAGTAACTATGATACTTATACGGCTCAGTTACTCAGAGGTAAAATCAAGAAAACTAAAAAAATCTTCGATGATAAGAAAGTGACAGACCACCATGCTATCATCCCTACGGGTGTAGAAAAAACTCTATATGGCGATGAGCAAAAAGTCTATGACATGATCGTCAGAAGATTCCTAGCTGTATTCTATCCAGATTGTAAGACAGCAAAGACAACTGTAGAAGCACAAGTAGACAAGCTTCTCTTTGTCGCCAAAGGAAAGGAAATTATTGATCCTGGTTGGAGGATCCTGTTTCCGAAAAAGAAAAAGTCTACAGATTTGAGCGGTGACAATGGTGGGAGTGAGAGTGATGGTGAGAACAAATCTGAAGAAGAAAACATCCTTCCAAGTTTCACCAAAGGAGAGCAGGGTCCACATAAACCGTCCCTTCTACAAAAGACAACTAAGGCACCTGCTTACTACACAGAAGGATCGTTACTAAGAGCGATGGAAACTGCAGGTAAGCAAGTTGATGATGAAGAACTCCGAGAGCTGATGAAAACAAATGGGATCGGAAGACCTTCAACAAGAGCCAATATCATAGAGACATTATTTCGTCGAAAATATACTGTCAGGAAGAAGAAGCAAATCCATCCTACAGACACAGGTATCCAGCTGATAGCAATCATCAAAAATCAACTTCTGAAGTCTGCAGAACTCACAGGGCAGTGGGAAAAGAAGCTCAAGGAAATAGAGCAAGCTAAATATAGTGCTACGGTATTTATCACAGAGATGAAAACGCTAGTTGATCAGTTGGTGACAGAAGTTAAAAATGATACTTCTGGTAAGCGGTTAATCGCACCTCAAACTCCATATAAGGGAAAATCGAATACATCAAAGTACACGAAGTCAAACTCTAAGTCAAGAGCCAGGACTAAAAGGAAAACGCCAAAGGCTTCATCATCTAAAAAGGAGATGTCCTGTCCTCTCTGCAAGGAAGGCACTATAATCAAAGGCAATACGAGATATGGTTGCTCTCGATTTAAAGAAGGCTGCCACTTTGGATTAGCATTCATCTTCAAAGGCAAGAAAATCAGTGATACCCAAATCAAAAGACTAGTCAATAAAGGCTCTACTGTCAACCTCAAAGGCTTTAAAGTCGATAATCAAAAAGTGGACGGTATCATCGAACTCAACACACAGCAGCAGATGGTGCTAGTAACTAAAACTGTACAACCAACAAGCAAGGTCAACAGAGTTACAAAGGTGATGCCTCTGTGTCCAAAATGCAAAAGAGGAAAAATAATGAAAGGAAGAACTGCCTATGGTTGTTCGGATTGGAAGCAGGGATGCGACTATAGGTACTCTTTTGCAGATCTCATCACTCAGGCAGGGAAGACCTATATCAAAGACATCTCAGGAACTCTGATTCAGGTATAGTGACATAAACAACAAGCAAAGGAAAAAATTGTCACTCAGCAGTATTTTTTGATTAGTGGGAATAGCAACCTAAACTATAATAACGAGTACTGTAAGTGAGTTGATATTGAAAGGGTTTAAGAGAGTTGAACGCAAGCATTATATCAATCAATGATAAGAAAGGCGATAAAATTTATAGGCATAGCACTACTTCTTTATCTTTTATTTTGTCTAGCTACACCATTTATTCCAAGTCTTAAGGAAAGATCTATAAAGAATCAAATTCACTATCTATCTAAAATATTAGATGGTGGTTACGATAATACTCTTCAGCAAAGATTTCCAGAAGGAAAGTTGTTTAGCAATGCCTTACTTGCCTTATCTGTCATTGAGTATTGTGATAGTAATCAAAAGTCTGACACAGAATATGCGGAGATTGTTGACCACTGTGTCATGCGAATCCAATCGCAGAGGGCAACTCAGAACTTCAACAAGGACTTAAATCCAGAGTATGGTATTTTTTACTGTGGTTGGTCCAATTTAGTCTACTCTAGGTATCTTTCAAGTGAGATATTTGCTCACTCGCAGGTAAAAGCAGAAGTGATTGCTGAATCTCAAAAAATAGTAAATGAAATCACTCAGATCCAATGTGACAGTTCGAGGATACTAAGATCATACAGTGGAGGAAGTTGGCCGGCTGATAACTTGATAGCGATCTCATCACTTAAAGATGAGACGCTGAAGAGGAATTGGATAGAGACTCTCTTAGAGAGGTCTGATCATAAATCTGGATTGATCAATCATAGTGATGGTGAGCCATCTATAATCAGAGGCTCATCAAGTGCTCTGCTCACATATTGTTTAGATCAGAGTGGATACGAAAAGATTGCTGAATACAATGCAAACTTTCAATCAATATTCATAGATACGTACCTAGGTATCGAACTGGTCAAGGAGAATGCTGATGGGTCTAATCGAATGGACTATGATTCTGGTCCTGTCGTTTTTGGCTACGGAGCTTCAGCGACTATTATGAATATTAAAGCTCAAGCGAGTCTTGGTAATTCTAGGTCGAAAGTCACTTGGGCAGCAATGAATACGATAGCAGCACCTATTAATTTTTGTGGGAAGAAATTCTACCTCTTGAAGCAAGAGCCAATGTTGGATCTGTTTCTTTTATGGGGATGTGTGGAACTATGAACTAGGAATAACTTAGCAAAAAATTTTCTACTTTGAATTAAAAGTATTTCAATCTTGGTGTTACAGTTTAGGTATTTAGAACACTCAGATTTTCTCCATAAGGATCAGTTTCGTAGCTAGTCTAAGCATGCATTTACTCTTTCTGATTTGTTGCAGGCAATGAAGCTAAAAGCAATTGAGTATGTAGATGAAGTATTTTTATGATCTCTTGATTTTGAGAATTGACTCAGTTGATTTTCCGTCACCTTAAAATCTAAATGGTATAATAACTCAAAGTTTCAGAATATAATAATTGCTGAGTATTGGATAATTGGTTTTGAATTTCTTTTGTAATATAAAAAGCCCCAAATACTCTGTTCTTAGTATTTGGGGCTTTAATTATTCTTATTATTTACTCACTAAGTGTCTGACTCTTCGTCTTCTTCAGACTTTAGGAAGAGGTCTCTAATATTAAATCCATCATCATCTTTGTCATTTCTTTCGATTGGATTATTAGTGCTCTTATTTTCTAACTGTGGGTTATCGTCTAAAGTGATTTTCTCATCTGTCAATTCCTCGTGACTCATCTTTGCATTAGCCTCAATTGCATCCATCTCACTCTTATAGTTAGCATGAGTATTTGGATCTAACATAAATTCCTCTTCTTTCAAGTTGAAGTTTTTTTCATCTTCACTGAGTACGGGTGGAGTCTTTTTAGTTGGAGCAGGTTGTGGTGGTTGTTGTCTTTGATAATTGTCGTTGCTTCCTTTATAGTATCTCCCATCTTGAGGTGGATGCTGACTATAATCCTTTTCCCTTGACTGAGAGCTCCTTCCTCTATTATCTTGAGGTTGTTGTTGCCGTGTATCTTGAGGGATTCGACTTTGATTATATTGCTGTCTTTGTTTCTTCTGCTTATACTTTTGGTATTGTCTAAATATCAATGGACCAAACATCATTAAGAACCTCATTATACCTCTATTCATAATAACTGACTTTTACTTTATGACTTTGTTTATAGAAATAGGTAACAGATTGTTTATCTGTTCCGTTCGGAGTTTAACTTGATTCTTTCTTCTCTATTAGAGAGTTCCCATGTCAAATGGAAGATGTGTTTGCCTATTTCTGACATTTTATCAAAGTTGATTTTGTCCACGGTATCTCCAGGTTGGTGGTAGTCTGCATGTGTTCCATTAAAGAAAAAGATTGCTGGGATACCTCGGCTAGCAAAGTTGTAGTGGTCAGATCTGTAATAGTATCTATTAGGATCATTTACATCATTGTACTTATAATCAAGTGTCAGATGAGTATAGTCACTGTTTACTGATTCATTGATGTCGTGGAGATCCATAGATAACCTATCAGATCCAATGACATAGATGTAGTTAGGATTGTTTGTGTATTTTTTATCTACTCTTCCGACCATATCGATATTGATATCTGCTACTGTATTGGCAAGTGGGTAGAGTGGGTTTTCAGCATAGTACTCTGATCCTAGAAGCCCTTTTTCTTCTCCAGTAACTAGCATAAAGAGAATGGTCCGTCTAGGCGAGTGTCCCGCTTTTGCTGCTTGCGCAAATGAGTCAGCAATCTCAAGTACTGTACTTGTTCCTGATCCATTATCATCAGCACCATTAAAGATCTCGTCTCCCTTACGACCGATGTGATCATAGTGAGCAGAGACAACGATTACTTCTTCTGCCTTGTCTGTACCTGGGATTACACCCATTACATTATGACCTGCAATGAGAGAGGCAGCTTTTGTCATCTTTAGGTTGAAGCTATTTTTAAATCCATAACCCTTTGACTTCCCTTTACGAGTAATCAATTTTCTCAATTTTGTAAATTTCTTAGTTTTTTTGCCGATAATTTCTTTGGCAATTGTACTAGAGATGTAGGCGTGATTACTCCATGGTCCTGGAGCCGTTAAGTCACCCAGATCAAGTTTTGGCCCGACCAAGTACTTTCTATTTTTGAAGAGGAAGTCTTTTAGGTTCTCTTCTATGATTAGTACCATTTTCACTCCTTTAGACTTAGCGAGTTCTAACTTTTTTCCTGTTTCTGTTGACCACTCTGACCATTCTTTGGTGCCAGTTAGGTAAGAGGTACTATCTGTCCTTATTGGCTCACCATTATAGATCATGATTACCTTTCCTTTGACATCTTTATTCTTATAATCTGAGTATTTTGGATCGTCTATTCCATAACCAAGATAGACAACTTCATCAGTAGATAGATCTACATCCGTATTGGTTGTTGGGAATGCCATATAATCTCTGAGATGTTTAAATTTCTTTCCATTTACTACCATCGTATTGCTCTCCCATTGACTCTTAGTAAATGCAATAGGTTGGAGGTATGTATCACCATTAGCTGGCTTACCAAGTCCTATTGACTCAAAGTGCTTGACGATATAATCCCTCGCAAGATCATTTCCTGGATATCCAGTTTCCCTTCCTTCGAATTCGTCTGATGCGATGACACTGAGGTGATCAAAAAGATCCTCAGGTGTGATGTCTTTGGCAAAATTGACCTGCGGTAGATTAGTGTCAGTAATCTTTATAGCCTCGGGATCAGGAGCTGTAACACCGCTGTTAAATTGTGCATTGATTACAGATGTCATTGTCATTAGTATACAACAACAAAGGCTGTATTTAGATACAGATTTTATTGATACGTCTTTCATGTCTTCCTCCTTCAAATGAAGTATTTAGGTATGTATTTACGATGTCTTTCGCTTGTTCGATTGCTGTGTATCTTGCAGGTATGCAGAGGACATTAGCATTGTTATGTTGTCTGATGAGTTCTGCAATCTCCTTGGTCCAGCAGATTCCAGCTCGTATGCTTTGATATTTATTTGCAGTCATGGCGACTCCATTCGCTGTACCGCAAAGGAGTATTCCACAGTTGGCTTTCCCAGATTCGATCGCCTTGCAGACTTGATGAGCAATGTCAGGATAGTCCACAGATTCACTAGTCATGACACCAAAGTCAATCACTGCATAATGATCACTAATCAGATCGATTATTGCTGATTTATAGTCATAGCCTGTATGATCACATCCTATCGCTATTGTCTGTTTTGCATCCATTCTCTACTTAGCCTTTCATTTTACTGATGTTGTACTCACCATAGAGCTCTTCAATTTCCTTTCCATATTCTGGGCTGATTTCCTTGCTCAGTTTGTATACCTCCTGCAGACCTTTGATTGCATATGAGTAATCTGATTTAAATGATTGGAATGAATCCTCATCGATACTATCTATAAACTTCGCTTCTTCGAAGAGCTGCTTAGCTAAGATGTCAGTATGCTTTTGAGCTGATTCCTTATCACCTGCATCATTGAGTATCTCTAAAAATGGGATGATAGAGTTATCATAAGTAAAGTTAAAATGAGGAAAAGCTTCAAAGAATTTATTAGAAAGGTTTGCTGCTTTTTCTTTTTGTCCATTCTGAAGTAAAGCGTCAGCTGTTCGCATCATGATAAGCTTCATCGCTTGTATTTCAGCTGCATAACTTTCATCAATAAATGTATCTTCTTTGTCGAAGTTACCCCACTTCCATTTATTCATAATATTATCATAGGAAGTTTCAGTATCTACCCATCCACTTCCGTAAATTCCTAGAGACTTGTCACTCTGAGTACGGTAGGGCATCAACCTGAGACCAAGACCTTCAACTTCCATATAGTCATTCAGACCTAGGAGCTTATCGTTACGACATGTCACTGCGAAGTAAATCGCCCGATCATAGATATTGGAGATGATGATATCCATCACAGCCAATTGATCTTTAGTGATGTAACTCTTATTTGGATTGAGTCTGATCGGAATGTGTGAAACTAGAGTACTGTCAATGTAGTCTACCCATCCACTGTCTAATGCTTTTTGGGCATCGATAGGGAGTATGAGATTTGTTGATCTCATGATAGTCTGACCTTGAACATTATTCTTCGGTGATCCGATGAAGTTGAATTCATCATAGATATTTCTAGGTTGAGACAGGTTATCATCAGGACTATAAAAGAATACTTGATTTCTCAAGAATCCTCGATATGCTGATTCCGGAAGTGTAAATTTAATTGGGTCAGAATCATTGACCTTGTCATCTAATTTATTGATATACCAATCTACTGCGATCAAACTCAGATTGACGACTCTGACATCTCTTCTGATATTTTCTACTTCTTGAGCATACCAGAGAGGGTAGGTATCATTGTCTCCATAAGTAAAGATGATCGCATTCTCTTCGACAGAATTGAGGAAGTTAGACGCATAATCTCTTGATGCATAATGTCCCATTCTACTGTGGTCATCAAAGTTTTGGAATGCCATCAAGAGTGGAGCTATCATCACTAATGCACCGCCAATTGCTGCAGGAGCTGCGCCGCTGATCTTATCACGTAAGATATCATAGAGAGCAATTACTCCTAGGCCTATCCACATACAGAAGGTGAAGAAGGAACCTACTAATACATAGTCTCTCTCCCTTGGTTCGATCGGAGGTTGATTAGAGTAGAGGATCAGACCAAGACCAGTAATCAAGAACAAGAGCATCAGAATAGAGAAATCCTTTGTTCGATTAAATGCTTGATAGATCAAGCCAAATAGCCCAAAGAGGAATGGAAGCATGAAGTACTTATTAGTTCCTTCGTCTGACAATGCCGACTCTGGTACATTGTCCATACTATAGAGTTTGGCTTCATCAATTGGTTTGATACCTGTGATCCAGTGCCCAGCTGATTTGTCCCACGGTTTATATCCTTGTTGTGCATTTTGCTTACCAGAGAAATTCCACATAAAGTATCTCCAGTACATCCAGCCGACTTGATATCTTAGGAAGTATTGGATATTATAACCAAATGTTGGCTTACCCTTAAGTTCTTTATTATAAATAGCCTTGTACCATTCTTTGTGTTGCTCTGGTCGTCCAGGATCAGCGTGACCTATCCTAGGGAAGAACATCTTATCTTTATTTTTATAAACGTAGTCGAGTTTGCGATCGATGATTTTGTATTCATCTCCGACTCTTCCATATCGATCTTCTACTTCCATGTCCTCCACATTAGCATTGAAGTGTGGGCCGTAGAGCAATGGTCTCTCCCCATATTGCTCTCTGTTGAGATAAGGTAGGAGTCTAAGAGCATCAGATGGCACATTCATATTTACAGGAGTGTCAGCGTTAGCCCTAATCACAATCACACCTATGGTAGAGAATGCTATGGTACTTAAGAGTGCAGCCATCGCCCCAAATTGGATCAAGTAGTTTTTTTTGTTATGTGCAAATTTGAATAGCGAGAAGAATAATCCTCCCAGTATCAATAATGTCAAAATCAATCCAGAGTGAATAGGTAGTCCGATATCATTTACTGCAATGAGCTCTAGGTTTTTCCAAAGAGTTGGGATACCTACAATGATAAATTTCTGAATAAATACAATAAAAAGACTTCCAGCTAAAATACTTGCTATGATACCGAGAATATTAGGTTTTTCGTACTTCTTAAAGTAGTACATCAATCCAATAGCAGGGAAAGCCAAGAGTGAAAGAAGGTGTACCCCTATCGAAAGTGCTCCTATATAAATACTTGCAAGCAACCATCGATCATTTTGTCTGTCATCTGGCAAGAAGTACCACTTTGTTGCTGCCCAGAATGTCATCGTTGTAAACATTGTACTCATCCCATAGACTTCACCCTCAACTGCTGAAAACCAAATACTCGAGCTAAATGCTGTGGAAAGTCCAGCAGCAAGTCCTACAAAAAGGATTGCTAGATTGTCTCCTGATGTAAGCGATCGACCTTCTTTAGTCAAGAGGCTGCGGCCAAATAGCATCGCTATTCGAGACACAAAGAATGCTGCAAATGCTGTACACACCCCTGACATGAAGTTAACTGCAAAGGCGATATTGGCTGGGTTACTACTGAACCAGTCTGGTAGTAATGTAAATATTCTCCCTATTAACATAAAGAGTGGTGCCCCTGGTGGGTGTACGACTTGTAACTTATAAGCTCCAAGGATAAATTCACCTACATCCCAGAGGCTTCCTGTCCTCTCGGCAGAGAAGTAGTATACAATGAGGGCAATGATAAAAACTGCCCAGCTTGCTATTTTTTTTACTTGAGTAAATGATTGCATTAATACATGTCTTGGTTATGAATTCCAAAAGTACAGATACTTAACCAATCTAACCCTATTGGTGGTATATCGAGTCGGTACATTTGTCTAAGGACTGTGGAGTTTTATAGAATAGGACTTCCAAAATATCAAAAGAGGTAGAGATTTTTCTATATTAGGATCTCTTTAATCGAGATTGCAATGTCAAACGAGCCTCAAAAACCATCAGATCTTATCACTACTAAGACTCTCTTCAAAGAGTGGTTGGAGAGGTTGCAACAAGAATCTTGGCAGTTAGAATTGATTATTTCAGGTTTTGTCCTTTATGGTATCTACAGCTCAAGAGGATTAATAGAGAAATTTATTATCTACAATGAGGATCATTCTTCGGGTCCTTTTCTCAATATATTGGAAACAGTTTTCTCGGTTGGTTGGAAGATTTTTTTTGTAAATCTATTGATCCATGTCATCTTGAGATCTCTCTGGATAGGTGCTATTGGATTGCGTTATGTTTCTGGGGAGATCAACTATGAAAACCTTAATTACTCTATAACATTTACCAAACATCTCAAGCGCAAGGTAGGTGACTACGATGACTTCATAGAAAGACTTGAGAAGA
>Ga0114957_1005116_pt1 | contig 10984 bp, 9 predicted proteins | sample BantaG_FD_87175 | JGI IMG/M metagenome (GOLD analysis project Ga0114957, IMG submission 87175) | Marine algal microbial communities from Bantry Bay, Ireland - BantryBay_4 metaG | ecosystem: Host-associated > Algae > Red algae > Unclassified | place: Bantry Bay, Ireland | collected 2014-11-21 | reverse complement strand
TCTCTGCGCCTCTGCGTCTCCGCGTTGAAAAATATACAAAATTCAGCTTTGCTGAATAGTTAAGATTTTCATTAAACAGAATATTTAACTAAGCGGAATTCTTTGCGGAGCTTCTACCCAAATATCTTCAGTTAAATAAATTCCAATTAGAACAATTGTTCCAGCGGCTGCTAAAACCATGGAACTAGTCCCAATAAATAACAATAATAACAATGGAATTACATTTCCAAATAATAGTACGCCTCCCCAAAATTTATTTTTATATCTTCCTTTTAAAATCATATCAACCGTTAGTTTAGCATCATTGGTAGGATGTGTAGTACTTAGTTCAATTAACAAGGTAAACAGATTCACAACTAAACCGATCAGCAAAACATTTTTCAAAAAGGGCAACCAGTTTTCTCCATTTTCAAAAAATAAAGTTAGGATACCAAATACTGCCGCTCCTGCCATAAAACTGTGCACTAACATATGAATAGATAAAGTTGGACTTTGCCAAAAATCTCGTCCTTTAGCTTGCGCAAAAAGGAATGCCGTATAAATAGCAACTACAATTGCAACAATTGCTGTCAACCACATCACAGGTGTTTCAATAGTGGTCCAACCAAACCAAGAGGCCGCCGCAAGCAAGGTTAACAGTCCACCGTATGCAGTAATGGCATATCCACCTTTGACCAACCATGATCCCCATTGTGGTCTCAATAAAACATTTAAAAACCTATCTGGTCGGTCTAAATCCATCACTAATAAAATCCCAGTAATCGCTAAAAATAAAACTCCAATTCCAAGTCCTAACCATTGTGCCATAGGATTCACTTCTGCCAATCCAAATGCCCATGCTAGGAAAGGCACTAGAAACGCACCTGCTGAAATCGCTTTTGTCCATACATAAGCTGACACTTCCCAACCCCATAAAATTCCTTTATCCGCAACATCATATATTCTGCGGGCTTCTTTTCCTAACAATACATCTACAGATTTTCCAGAATCATTCTTTGAAGTCTCAGCAGCTTCTGTTTTCATTAAAGCATGAACAATATCGCCATTTGAAAAAGCCATTTTTTCTGCTTCTTTGGCAAAGTGTCCTACGCCCATAGATTGGGAACTCCAAAAATATTCATCTTCTCTTTTCGTAGCGGTAGGATTTAAAGATGCATCATCTGCATCAATATAAAATAGGTTAGGAACTGTTCCTTTTTCAGGTTTACGAACTTTAACTTGTTGGCGGGAAAGTAATGTTGTAATTTCAGAATTTGGATCATCCATATCTCCCGAAATAATTGCTTGCTCTGGGCACACATTTACACATGCAGGTTCCAAACCTACATCTACTCTATGTGCACAATAATTACATTTAGCAGCAGTATGAGTTTCAGGATCAATGTATAATGCATCATAAGGGCAAGCTTGCATACATGATTTACAACCAATGCAACGGTCTTTATCAAAATCCACAATACCATCCTCCCGAAAGAATAATGCTTCTGTTGGGCAAATCTCCACACATGGAGCATCAGTACAATGGTTACATCGCATGACTGAAAAAAGACGACGAGTATTAGGAAATTCTCCTTTTTCTACCTGCTTGACCCAGGTTCTATTCACTCCTACAGGAACCTGATGTTCTGACTTACAGGCAGTTGTACAAGCATGACACCCGATGCATTTTCGGTTGTCGATTACAAATCCAAATTTCATGTAGTTGATTTTCGTTTTTATAAAAAAGTATTATTTCTAAACTAGAAACAAAACTTTGTGTTTGTTTTGTTATTTTTTCAAAGTAGTTGGGCAAACAAAATCAGAAGTTGGAATTTTTGATTTTGAAATATCATCATACATTCCTTGAACATTGATTAGTTTTTCGAATCCTCTTGCCTTTAATATGGAAGCAGCAACTGTTGAGCGATATCCACTTCTACAATGTAAATAATATTTTTTCTTTTTATTGATTTCACTCATATTAGAGTTTATCATTCCTAGTGGAAAATTTTGAGCATTTTCGATTTGCTCCCCAATAAACTCTGTTGGTTTTCTAACATCTAAAATATTAAGTCTTTTTGAATAATCCTTTGCAAATTTTTTGACATTTATCGTTTTTACTTTATCAATTTCTCGTTTTTCTTTTTTCCATGCTTCGAATCCTCCTTTTAAATATCCAATCGAATTATCACACCCAACTCTTGCTAATCGTTTTACCGTTTCCTTATTTTTTCCTCTTGGCGCAACGATCAAAATAGGTTGCATTAAATCTGGAATCAATGCTCCCACCCATGGCGCAAAACTTCCATCCAATCCAATAAAAATAGAATTTGGAATAAATCCTTTTACAAATTCTGCTTTGGATCGAACATCTAAAATCAATGCGTCGGTTTCATTGGCAGCTGCTTCGAAAGCACGGGGTGATAATGATTTTATCCCACGTTTCATGACGGTTTCAATACTTTCATATCCTAATTTATTCAGAGCAGCATTTTTTTGAAAATATACTGGCGGAGGTAATAGTCCTTCTGTTACTTCCTTGATAAATTCCTTTTTAGTCATGTCTGCTCGAAGCGCGTAATTCGTTTTCTTTTGATTCCCCAAGGTATCCCAAGTTTCTGAACTCATGTTCTTACCACATGCCGAACCCGCACCATGTGCAGGGTAAACAATCACTTCGTCAGGTAAAGTCATAATCTTTTTGCGTAAGCTATCATATAGCCATCCCGCCAAATCTTCTTTAGTCAAACTTCCATTCTTTTGTGCTAAATCAGGTCTGCCAACATCTCCAATAAATAAAGTGTCTCCGGTAAAAATTGAGTATGGTTTTTTCTTGGCATCCTTTAGAAGGTAGGTAGTACTTTCAGGCGTATGACCTGGGGTATGTAAAACGGTGATGGAAACTTTTCCTAGTTTAAAAACTTCTCCATCTTTGGCCAAATGTTTTTTGTATTTGGTTTCAGCTTTTGGACCATAAATTATTTTTGCTCCAGTCTTCTTTGCTAAGTCCAAATGACCTGAAACAAAATCCGCATGGAAATGAGTTTCAAAAATATATTTGATTTTTACTCCATTCGCTTTAGCTTTAGAAATATAAGGTTCTGTTTCCCGCAATGGGTCAATTATTGCTGCTTCTCCGTTGCTCTCAATATAGTATGCTCCTTGTGCTAAGCATCCAGTATAGATTTGTTCTACTTTCATTTAGATTGATTTTTTGATTCAAGTTATCTTTGAAATATAAAAATAATAAATGGAAGCTTACATATTACATTTACAATTCTCCAAGCATTCAAGAATCATAGAAACATCTCTTTCCTTTAGTGAATAAAAAACACTTCTTCCACTACGTTTCGATGATAAGATACCTTTTAATTTCATGTTCTGAAGGTTATGAGAGGTAAGAGATTGTTCTGTACCTAATTTTTTACATATTTCAGAAACTGATAATTGAGGATATTGTTCTAACAAATGAATAACCGCTAATCGCATTGGATGAGCTATTGTTTTTAAAATAAAAGCTATTCGCTCTAATTTCTCAACTAATTCATCATTCATAATATTTTTACTTTCCATTATACGAATATATGAACATATTTTCATAAATAAAAAACATGAGTCATCCCATATTTTTAAATAGGGTTTGATAGAGGTTTTTTTGCAAAAAACGAGATGGTTTTCATGTTAATCTCAATTTTAAAAATATGGGATGACTCATGTTTGACTTTGATTTTGATTAAAAAACTATAATTTGCTTTTTTTACTTTTGAAATATTGGATTGATCTTGACTGCTACAAGCTGTAAAAAAAAGCAATAATATCACCGTTAGCGTAAAATCATAAGCAAGTCATAAATAGTCTGCGTCAAAAGAAATCATCATCTTAAATCTCTCCTACAAAATCAAAAAACACTTCTTTATGAAGTTCTAGATTCAAATCAGGAGAAACCGAAACCCGAGCAATATAATCTTTATCACCTTCTTTAGTTGTCCCTTGAGTAGAGGTTGCAGGTATCGTCCAGTAGCAACCTTTTAGTTGTCCATAGCTGACACAATGTTTACTTTCATTTGGGATTTTTGTAATCATCATTTTAATGAGTTGATGATTTAATGCTCTTTTATAGGTTTCCTTTTCTTCAGGTGTATCACCTTTAGTGGGAAGGTCTAATGAAAAAACAGATGGCGTAAATCCTTGTGCCGCCAATTCTTCTGAAACGAAATTAATTTTCGCAGTAGGTAAAGTATCTTTTATAAAATTTACAAATTCACGAGTGTTTTGATAAGCATCCTCAATCCTTTGTAGCATAGAAGGTAATTGTTTGGCTAAAATTTCAAGCTGAAGATCAGTTGCTTCATTATCACAAAGTTGTAGATGAGTTTCAATTCTTTCCATCAAGGCAACAGTCTTTTTATTTCCTACACAATAACCTCCTGTACATAATCCGCCAGTTGGAAATTTCGAGCCACTAGCATATGAAATGGTTCTAATCGTAGAGAGGATTTCCCCATCTCCTAAGAAATGAACATTTGGACAAAAAGTTTGATCTAAAATAAAAACTGGATCAATGGCAGTAGTACCTTTTTGAGTTTTACGGACTTTGGTTAAAACCTCTTTTAACTGAATTAGGTCTGGAACCTCAACTCTAGGATTGGTAGGAATTTCAGCGATGATATATGGAACGGCATCTTCGTTTGCCATTTTATCTAAAACCATATCTACACTTTGAACCATATCGTCCCCACTATCTACTGGCAAATCCACAACCTCCACATTTTCAATACAAGCGGCCACTCGTCTTGCCTGGTCATTGGTTCCACCATAACAATTTGGAGGAACAATAATTTTGATGGCTTTTCCTTTATGATTTTCTAATGCATCATGGATGAGTCCCATCATAATCGCATATTGAATAGAAAGTCCACTAGAACCAATTAACGCCTTGGTATCTGTACCTGTAATATTTGCAATAGATTCTAAAACCAATGCTTTATTTGTGTTTACATCATTTTGGGTTTTATCAATAACAGATTTTTCTATTAACGATTTTAAGGCCTTCAAACAATTGTGAGGCGTCATAGCAATGGTCTCTCTTCTTCTTACATGTTGAATCGCAGCGATATATTTTTCATTCTTTTTACCGTTTGCTAACAATACACTTCCAAGGTTACCATATCCTGTGATACAAAAATCAATATTTGTGGTAAGCTCAATATTTGAAATATGATCTTGTTGAGAAATCAAAATAGTACTTCCCTTAAATTCAGGAATCTCGCCTACTCTTTCTATTTTTTTTATTTCAAATTGATATCCATAAACATCTCGCAGAATTTCAACATCAAAGAATTCTGGTAATTTATCCGTATAAAAGATTTGAGTCTTTTTTTGATCTAATAGGTTCTTTCTTAAAACTGCCAAAACGGGCGTTGTCTTTGATGAAAAACTGATCACATGCTCAGGTTTTAAATCTTGCAAATTAGCAATTGCCCATTCTAGCACACAAGACAAAGGATGTCCTAATCGAATATAATCATAGGCAGTAGGCAATCCATTAAGTGCCGATGATTGAAAATTATTATTCTTAAATAGTGTATTAAATTTTTCTAAAAATTGAACCTTAGCCAATTTCTCCTCATAAATATCTAACCGATGAGTTGTCAGTTTCATCCAATCTGTTGGAATATTTTCCAATACTTTTTCTATATAATTTAGCATATTATTGTCTTGCATTATTTCACCGTTAAATTAAGCGGCAATGTACGTGAAATTGATATATATTGAAAGTGTTTGAAGACGTTTTGTGAGATAGTTTCAATATTAATTTTTAAAAGATATCATCTCTTTGTTTAACCTCTTTCTTGAGTTCCAAAACATTTTCTTAAATATCATGAGATGACATCTTCTGCAAGTAAAATTCTAGATCCATTCTTGGAATAAGGACAGTAAAAATTTATCCTCTTAATTGTTCCCAAAGCGGCTCTTTGCAAACCTATTAATTATTTTATTCAACTTTAGAAAAACTAGAGCGTTGACTTTTAAAAAGTTTAATTTTTCAGTTTAGACGAAAAATATATAATCAATTGATTATCAGTATATTGTGTTTATTAAATATAAGACAAACAAGATAATTTATTACCGAATTATTGTTTAAAAAATGCTACTTTACTTAATAATATATTTTCAACAAGAACAAAGGGATTTATTTTATAGTAATTTTAAATCACCAAAATTAATTTCGATCACCTTTCTCAATTTTTCATTATATCTTTAAAACAAATATTCAAAACAAAATCTATAACAATTCATTTACAAATAAAAAATCTACTAACCATGAGTGCTACTTTAATTGACCCTACAATTGCCGAAAAAGCAAAAAATATTCAACGGATTTTTAATTTACAAAAAGAAAATCAATACAATATTGGAAACACTTCCGCATCTCAAAGAATTGCTAAATTGAAAAAATTGCATAAAGCTGTTTTAAAATACAGACCTGAAATTAAAGAAGCATTATTTAAAGATTATCGAAAACATCCAAGCGAAGTAGACTTATCAGAAGTCTATCCTGTGACCTCTGAAATCAAAGATGCCAAAAGCAATATCCGTAGTTGGATGCGTTCGCATTCCGTCTCCACTCCCCTAGCCTTAATGGGATCTAGTTCTAAAATTAAATATGAACCTAAAGGAGTCGTATTAATTATTTCCCCTTGGAATTTCCCTATCAACTTAACGTTTGGACCACTTGTGTCCGCTATGGCTGCAGGAAATACGGTGATGATAAAACCTTCAGAAATGACTCCCAATGCTTCTGCATTAATGAAAAAAATAGTGGAAGAGATTTTTGAAGAAAATGAAGTTGCCGTTTTAGAAGGAGGAATTGAGACTTCAACTGAATTACTCAAATTACCTTTCAATCATATCTTTTTCACAGGTGCTCCGAGTATTGGAAAAATTGTAATGAGGGCTGCTGCTGAGCATCTTACTTCGGTAACTTTAGAGTTAGGTGGAAAATCTCCAACCATAGTTGATGAAACAGCAAATATAGATACTGCTGCAAAAAGAATTGTTTGGGGAAAATACCTTAATAATGGACAAGTATGTATTGCTCCAGATTATTTATTTGTTCATGAAAATAAAAAAGAAGCATTTATCAATGCCTTCAAAAAATATATGGACAAGTTCTATACAGAAGACGCTTCCAAGGAATCTTCTTATGCCAGAATTGTAAATAACCGTCATTATAATCGAGTAAAAGGTTATATAGATGATGCCGTATCTAAAGGTGCAAAAATAGAAGCAGGTGGAACATTTGATAGTAGTCAAGATTATATTGCTCCGACTTTGATGACCAATGTTCCAAAAGATTCTACCTTAATGACTGAAGAAATATTTGGCCCGGTGTTACCAGTTTATGGATATACCAACATCAAATCGGTCATTGATGAAATCAATAGTCGTGAAAAACCTTTGGCACTTTACATATATAGTAGCCGTCGAAAAAATATAAATCATATCATTAACAATACTCGTGCGGGAGGTACTTGTATCAATCAAAATGCAGTTCATTTTTTTAATACCAATTTACCTTTCGGAGGTTCCAATAATAGTGGTATAGGAAAAGCACATGGCTTTGATGGTTTCAAATCATTTTCAAATGATAGAGGAATTCTTAAACAACATATTCCCAACGCTTTAGAATTACTGATGCCTCCTTACAATAGTTTTAAACAAAAATTAATTGACCTCACTATTAAGTGGTTTTAATTAAGACGAACCACGAACGCTTCGCTTGACGAACCACGAACCACGGTCGATACACGTAAGATCTGTGGTTTGTGGTTCGTCAAGCGAAGCGTTCGTGGTTCGTCTTAATTACTTTATTTTTACAAAAAAATAAAAACCCACCATGAGTTTTACTAGAAGAAAATTTATAAAAAACATAGGAGTTGCAGCAGTCGCTTCTCCATTATTAGGATCTTGTATCAATCCATCCCAAATGGGGCAATCTGATGAAACTTTAGAGGTTCATCTTTTCTCAAAACATCTTCATTTTCTAAATTGGAAAGAAGCGGCAGAGATAGCTAAGGAATTAGGATTCAAAGGGTTAGACCTTACCGTTCGCCCTAAAGGACATGTCCTTCCTGAAAATGTAAAACGGGATTTGCCTAAAGCAATTCAAGCAATTAAGGAAGCAGGGCTTTCTTGTGAAATGATGACAACTGCCATTTCAGATGTGGAAAAGAAAACCGATCAAGACGTTATTCAAACTGCTGGTGCTGAAGGAGTGAAATTTTATAGAAGCGATTGGTTTAAATATAAGGAGGATCTTTCACTAGAAGAATCTTTGGATTTTTATAAAGAAAAAGTCAGTCAGTTAAGTGAATTGAACAAACAACATAATATCATAGGTTGCTATCAAAATCACTCCGGGACGAAAGTAGGTGCCTCTGTTTGGGAAGTCAACCACATCTTAAAATCTGCCAATCCAGATTTTTTTGGAACACAATATGACATCCGTCACGCTGTAGCTGAGGGTGGTCGTTCTTGGTCAAATGGTGTGAAATTGCTAAAAGACCAAATCAAAACAATTGTGCTGAAAGATTTTGTTTGGGGCGAAGTGAATGGAAAATGGAAAATTGTAAATGTTCCCATCGGAGAAGGTATGGTTGACTTCGATGCGTATTTCAAATTGCTAAAAAAATATGGATTAAAACCTCCTGTCAGTCTTCATTTGGAATACCCATTAGGTGGTGCAGAAAAAGGTCGTACCGAAATCACCGTTGATCGAAAGGTTGTTTTTGATGCGATGAAAAAAGATCTTGCGCTCATTCAGCAATTATGGAAGAATGCTTAATTGAAGGATTCGAAACACTTGTAGCCCCATCACAAGTAAGGTTACCGTAAATATTTACATTGGCAATACTTGTCCAATTAGAAGAGGAGCTATTGCCAATCCCAATAAATTTCACATAGCGTGCAAGTACACCAGACTAACTAAATAGTTGTTCAGTTTGTACCGTTCCTATTGCACTCGTGTCCATATCAATAACAGTTGTAAAAGGCCCTGCTGCACCTGTAAATGTCCATGCAGAAAATTGCATCATAAAAGCCGTAGAACCTACCATCCACCAAAGCATCCGACCACCTCCTCGAAAATAATCACTTGTGGATTTTTTCGCCATGTTCTTGAAGGTAAAACCAATTCCAATGACTAGCAGGAAATAAGCTGCTATCACTAAGTATTCATAAATCATTAGTTGGTTTTTCCATCGTTTTGTTTTTTTAACAACTAATTTTATTCTTCAAAAAGAATATATCTTTCCGAATTTTTTTTGTATCTATTCTTAACACTAATCTCTTTTTTCGCAGTCGGACGATAGTGTTTACTATTTGGGTTAAGCATAAAGTCGAGTTGATACTCAATCATTTTTTCAAAAGGAAGAAGCAACCCCTTCGTCTCGCATTGTTCTAAGTCAGCCGCCTTCAATAAATTTATGACCGTATAAACTGACTCAATCGTACTCAAACAAAGTGCTTTTGGTTGCTGCTTGATAATAAATTTTGATTGTATGTTAATATCAAAACTCACTCTTTTTAGTTTTTGCAAATTCTTACTTAGTTTAAACATTTTACGGGCGCAGGGCCAGGTACCATCAAGAATAAAAATGTGCGGATGATTCCCCATAAATGAATTTATTTCTGAACTTTTGCTTATCGATAAGTTGAAATTATCTTTTCCCGGATAAAGTAAAAAAGATTTTTTTTCTTTACCCAGTATTTCATTTACACGTTTATTATTCGTGAAGTCGATACCCACTATAATTTCTGAATTTTTAAGTTGAAGTTGAGTCATCAATCCCGTTCCGATTTTTTCTCTTTTGTACTCCTTCGGGTGCATCAAAATAATAAAACGAGTCTTAGTCTGGATTGGACTAATGTGTTTGCAAATACAGGTGCTTGAAGGCCTCATACATTTGTAACATTTGAGTCTTGGATTTTCTATTCTTGGATTTTTTGTTTTTAGTTGCAAGGTGAATATTTCTTTATTTTTCTAATTAGCTATAACGTCCCCACGTGTACGTCATTACGAACGAATTGGAGGCATCACGTATATATACTGTTAGGCAAAACTTCTTTTATAAATCTATAAACAAACTTTATCAAGTGATTAATTTTTATAGAAGTTAATAATTTCATCAAGGGTATTCATGTACAATTTGTATTTTTCTTTACTTCCCTTCACGTTTAATTTCTCATTAAACACATCTTTAACAAAATACTCAATATTCTCTTTCTGTTCATATCCTACTTTGTAGGCCAAGAGTACTTTTTTGAAATAGACGGATGTTCCCCCGGCAATAATATCATGGATATTTTCCCATTTATCTAATGGGTTGTTCATTAAGTTATTTAAAACGGTTAAGTCTCCTACTTTTATTAAAAATGGGCTAATACAATTTTCCATAACATTTGAAAAAGCTTCATCAAATTTATTAGAATCTCTTAATAACTTATCAATGTTATTGAATGGTTCAACGAATTCATTGTATTCATCAAAATGTTTACCTACTGATTGAATATGGGTTACAATCGTAAAGCTTTCTTTTGGATTATTTAGATTTAGTTTTTTTGCAAAATGATCCCAATCATCATCAATACCATTAATTCTTCTAAGGATATTAAAGAGGAATTTATCGTGATACTTTCCAAAAGAAAATGTAATCTTTCCCCATCCATTTTCATACGAAATTTTATGAGACTTCAGCCCATCATTCTGAGGAATGAAACCATGCTTTTTTAGATTCCTTTTTATTATTCTTCTTGTTTTAGTATTGTCTGCCATTTGTTAACTTTTTTCCTTTTCCAGTATTTCATTGACACGTTTATTATTGGTGAAATCGATACCAACTATAATTTCTGAATTCTCCAATTGAAGTTGAGTCATCAATCCCGTTCCGATTTTTTCTCTTTTATATTCCTTCGGGTGCATCAAAATAATAAAACGAGTCTT
>Ga0114957_1005112_pt1 | contig 10989 bp, 8 predicted proteins | sample BantaG_FD_87175 | JGI IMG/M metagenome (GOLD analysis project Ga0114957, IMG submission 87175) | Marine algal microbial communities from Bantry Bay, Ireland - BantryBay_4 metaG | ecosystem: Host-associated > Algae > Red algae > Unclassified | place: Bantry Bay, Ireland | collected 2014-11-21 | reverse complement strand
ATAGGGTGGTTTGTCAGCCAAATTTCCGACGAAGGATGTTCGATTTTGTAATCCGGTATTTGTCCTTTAAGAGTAATTCCGAATATAAGCGTGACCGTTAATATGTACCATTTTATTTTCATTGGAATGAAAGTGGAAAGAATACTTCATTTGATGTTTTTCCTTAGAGATGAAAAAACAATAAACACTGCATCTTGACTTGTTCTTTTTCCTTTATACTCCACCAAATTTTCCTTAAATACAGTGAGTATTCGCGTCATTTTTAGGTCGATTCATTTCAAAATAAATGTCAAAAACGATAAGAAATTTAATAAACAATGTACTAAGTACAAAATAACCTCGTCGAAATCGGGAATTTATTATTTTATCGTTACTTACCGTGACAATTCTTATATTTCTTACCGCTACCACATGGGCAAGGCGCATTTCGACTTACCTTCGGTACATCACGTTTGAAGGTTTCAGCTTTGGCACGTTGTCCTGCTCCGGCTGCTGCGGCTCTGGCTCTTGCTTCAGCGACAGCTTGCGTGTCGGCACTTGAAGTACGGGTACGACGCATATTGGTGCGTTGCCTTCTACCTTCTCGAACATCGCGTTGGTCATTAATTGGAATCGTACCGCGCGAAAGGAAGGAAGTCACCTTACGATTGAGGTCTCCCACCAAGTCTTCAAATAAATCGAAGGCTTCTATTTTATAAATCACCAATGGGTCTTTCTGTTCAAATGATGCAGCTTGTACCGATTCTTTTAATTCATCCATCGCACGAAGGTGTACTCTCCATGAATCGTCAATAAGTGCAAGTGTAATGGATTTTTCGATTTCAGAAATAATGGATTGACCATTTGTATTGACTGCATTTTCGAGATTGGCAACAAGCTGTAAAGTCCGTTGACCATCGGTAAATGGTATGGCAATATTTTTAAATCGCTCTCCTTCATTTTTATGAACTTCACGAATGGTGGGCATGACTTTTTCAACAATTAAAGTCATTTTTTCACGATATTTCTTAATAACATTTTCTTTATATCTATCTGAAATATCGTCAAGAATACCCTCGCGTAATTCGACATCATTAATATTGGGTTCGACACCAAAAAAGCGCAGCGAATCCATTTTAAATTCATCAAAAACTGCATTTTGTTGGTGAATGTCAACAAGTTCTTCACTCAATTCGGAAAACATATTATACAAATCAAGCGATAGCCTGTCACCATGCAAAGCGTGGCGACGTTTTTTGTATATGGCTTCACGCTGAATGTTCATCACATCATCGTATTCGAGCAAGCGTTTACGAGTTCCAAAGTGATTTTCTTCGACTTTTTTCTGTGCGCGTTCTATTGAGTTGGTAATCATTTTGTGTTGGAGAACTTCGCCGTCTTCGTAACCCATTTTATCCATGAGTTTGGCGATACGTTCCGAACCAAACAGGCGCATCAGATTATCTTCGAGCGATACAAAAAACTGCGACGAACCGGGGTCTCCCTGTCGTCCTGCACGCCCACGCAACTGTCTGTCCACACGTCGTGATTCGTGACGTTCTGTACCGACAATCGCCAATCCTCCGGCTTCTTTTACGCCTTCACCGAGTTTAATATCTGTACCACGACCCGCCATATTGGTGGCTATCGTAACGGCTCCGGGCTTACCGGCATTGGCTACGATTTCTGCCTCGCGTTGGTGCTGTTTGGCGTTCAATACATTGTGCTTGACACCTTTACGAGTAAGGAAGCGACTGAGCATTTCGGATATTTCGACGGAAGTCGTACCCACCAAAACAGGTTGTCCGCCATCTGTCAATTTTATAACCTCTTCTACTACTGCATCATATTTTTCACGTACCGTTTTATAGACCAAATCCTGACGGTCATCACGTGCTATTGGTCTATTGGTTGGGATGACGACCACATCCAATTTATAAATATCCCACAACTCACCTGCTTCGGTCTCCGCCGTACCCGTCATACCAGATAGTTTGTGGTACATACGGAAATAATTTTGCAGGGTGACGGTGGCATAAGTTTGTGTGGCAGCTTCTACTTCTACGCCCTCTTTGGCTTCTACGGCTTGGTGCAATCCATCTGACCAACGACGACCTTCCATGACACGTCCGGTCTGTTCATCTACAATTTTTACTTTATCATCTACAATAATGTATTGGTCGTCAAGGTAAAAAAGCGTGTAGGCTTTGAGAAGTTGTTTCATGGCGTGCAAGCGCTTGGATTTCAAGGTAAAATCCTGCATGAGTTTACTTTTTTCGGTCGCTTTTTCTTCGGGAGTCATTTCTTCATCAGCATCTATTTCAACGATAACTGAACCAATATCAGGCATGACAAAGAAATTCGCGTCAGCTTCTTTTTCAGCCAAATAATCTGCGCCTTTTTCGGTCAAGTCAACCGAATTAGTTTTTTCTTCAATGGTAAAATACAGTGGGTCGTCGGCAAGGTGCATGTGCTTCGACTGTTCCTGCATATAAAAGGATTCCGTCTTTTGCATAATGACCTTCACGCCGGGTTCACTCAAGTATTTGTTGAGCGGACGACTCTTAGGTAATGCCCTAAAAGCGCGGAACAATGCCAGTCCACCTTCGCCTTCTTCGTGTCCGGTGTTGCCTTCGGCTATGAGTGCTTTTGCATCAGCGAGGTATTGAGTAGCGAGGTCTTTTTGTTTGGCAAAAAGTCGCTCTACTTTGGGTTTGAGTGGGATGTATTCTTGCTCATCACCTTTATCCACCGGACCTGAAATAATCAAGGGAGTCCGCGCATCATCCACTAATACCGAATCGACCTCATCTATCATCGCAAAATGGTGTTTGCGCTGCACGAGTTCGTCAGGATTGCGCACCATGTTGTCACGGAGGTAATCAAAACCAAATTCGTTATTTGTACCATAAATAATGTCGCAACCATAAGCCGCAACGCGCTCCTCAGAGTGTGGTTTGTACTTATCTATACAATCTATCGAAAGGAAAAGGAACTCAAATATTGGGGTCATCCACTCACAGTCACGTCGTGCGAGATAGTCATTGACGGTGATAACGTGTACGCCTTGCCCTGACAAGCCATTGAGATAAGCGGGTAGCGTAGCGACGAGGGTTTTACCCTCACCCGTTGCCATTTCCGCCACCTTTCCTTGATGCAATACGACTCCACCAATCAACTGCACGTCGTAGTGGAGCATGTTCCAAGTGATTTCTCCACCGGCTGCCATCCAGTTGTTTGCCCAATGTACTTTATCGCCTTGTACCGTCATATTGGGGCGTTTGGCGGCGAGGTCGCGGTCAAAATCGGTGGCGGTGGTTTCGAGGGAAGTATTGGTCATAAAGCGTCGGGCAGTCTCCTTGACTACCGCAAATGCTTCGGGCAATATCTCTAATAAAATATCCTCTAAGTGCTTGTCACGCTCCTTGATGAGTTCATCAATTTGCCCAAACAAAATCTCTTTTTGCTCAAAATCGCCTTCCTCTTCTGCATTAGTCTTGAGTTGCGCGATGTCGGTATCTACGCCTTCCAGATGTTCGGCTATACGCGCCCGAAATTCGTGGGTTTTGTTGCGTAAAGCATCATTGGAGATGTTTTCGAGTTTGGCATATTCGACTTTGGTTGCTTCTACATACGGCGTGAGTTCTTTTACGTCTCTGTCGTATTTAGTGCCAAACATTTTTTGTACCTTATCGGTAATATATTTTAACATATTTCTGAACGGTTTACGATAGACGGCTAACGACTGACGAGGTGATTTATCGCTTCGGTCTGACCGTATATTTTGTTGCTATTTTATTTTAAATTTATATTCGCCTTGCGGCAAATTTGAAAATGAGTGCAAAGATAATAAAGTTCGTTGAGGTTTTGGGGGTGTTATCTATTCATGGTCATTGGATTTTTTTATCTTATTCCACCATAAAGTTGGTTCTTCATTTTTGTAGTCAATTAAAAACATTCAAACTCTGGAAAATTTTTACGAACAAACCTAACAGCATCATATTCATTTGTAAAGTTGGCATCAATATCCGAGTCTGATACAGTGCTCGCCTGTTCTGTTGCATGTATCTTGAATGTTGTTCTTGCCTCGTCTGTTGAGATATGCACATTATACTCATTTCCATCGAAACTTGAAGGAACAGTACTATGGCAGCTATTATCCATGCAAGTGTTACACCCACTTCCTTCAGTAAATGTAATACCCATTTCTTCAAATGTTTTAGGCTCTTTTTCTTGGTTTGGTATATTGTTAAAATTTAATAATTTATTTTTTTAGTGCGCGATAAATCTATCTATATTTTACGTGTCCAGTCACTGACGGGACACTTTTTATTTCTTGAATTAACAACTTATAAGTTGTCTAATCTTGCGAGCATCGTGTTTTATTTTTTATAAAAAAATCAAACGGCTTTTTTGAGTTCGGTTTCAGGGAACAAATCAGCTAATTTGTAGTCATTATATTTATCAGTATTTTCTTGTTCGGCTTTGAGGAGTTCATTTTTACTTTGGATATTGAGCCATGTTGAGGGTTTCATATCAAAGATTTTCCCTAATTTAATGGCAAGGTCAATATTGATTTTTCGTCTGCCTTTGCACAATGCACTCAAATTAGATTCTTCATAGCCGATGTATTTGGCAAATGATTTATTTTTAATATTTAATTCCTTCAAGAACATCGCTAAAAACTCGCCTGCACTGATATTTTTTTCAGGTTTTTCTGCTTTCATGTAATCCCATATCTTCAACTTCAAACCAAATATAGTTGTACGTCTTTTATCCTCCGGGCTTCTGTTTTTGGAATGTTCGGCTACCATAGCGGCGAATTGTTTGAACTCTTCCGTAGTAGAATCTATAGGTTTGCCTGTGCCTATTATGCGCGTATCTGTGAAATAAAATTCTTCTTTCATATCATTAAATTTCTGATTCTAAATCTTTCTTGAGATATTTTTTGATTAATTCGATGCCTGTTTCCGGTGCAATAAACATACGTTGCCCCATTAGTTGTTCTGCGCCATATTTGGTTCGATAATGATTGATTAATGTCGTTTTACTATCAAAACAAACAAAACCTTTATAGTTTCCTACTCCATTTCGATGACCGTACAAACATCCATAGGCAATCAAACATCCTGCAACATAATCATAACGTTTATCTCTGCTAATATTGTGAGGGGCAAGTTCAACATTGTTGAGATAAACCATTTCCCCATTCGATATGCTCATCATAATAACGCCCTCAATCACTTCTGGTGTTTCTTCTAACACAAGTTTATAAAAAACAGCATCTTTATCTTTATACAAGTCTTTCCACGTAAAATTCCAACCATCTTTTTTAAGTGGCATATCTCCCTTTTTAGCGGACAGAATTAATGCGGAAATGGTTTTTCCTGTTTGAGTTTCTTGTAAGTAAACTTGCATTTTAGTTTGAGTGTGGAAGTCAGTGCAAAAATACTATTTTTTATAGGCTAAAGCAATTATAATTATCAAATTTTGATAATTATTTTAATTTCATAAAAACAAATAATGCCTACTCTTTTTCACATACCATACCACAGGAATTTTAACGTCAGAATGACAGAAAAAGCGTGTATCTTCGCGTAAAATTGACAGATGAAAAGAGATTTATATAGCATATTGGCAGTCGTTTGGGTATTGGCTTGCAATAATGCCCCGACATTGGAAGATTATTATTATCCGGTAGATAATCTGATGGAAGGCATGGTATATGAGTACCACTCGCCTTTGCAAGATGGCGTACAACATCCACCGTATTATTGGTATTATCGAAAGGTAGTGGGCGAAGACGGTACAGAAGCATTGGTCGGGGTGTTTTATAATCACGAATTGGAGATTGAGCAAATGGTGCGAGAAAGGGTGGTCACTAATGGCGTAAAAACCGAAGATGTACGCCTCTATGAATACGACGCGCAAGGCACTCGCTACGATATTCAAGCAGAGATAAAGGAAGGTACTGCGTTTTTATTTGAAGCGGATGAATCGAAGGTTTTACCTTACATATTGACGTGGCGTAGCAAAACAGACCCCGATGCTTCGACGATATTGACGCGCGGACGAGCCTTTCGCGGTTTTACGAAATGTGATTTTAAAGAAAAAAAATACGATTGTGCAGTATTCGAGATAGGCGATAAAATAGAAGCTGACCACGATACCGAAGGCGGACAGGTACTCGAATGGACTGCTACCGAACATTATGCAAAAGGAGTCGGTTTGGTGTATTCTAAAAAAACGATTCCGCAAGTGGGCGAGATTGAATATGAGTTAGTAGCACGGTATCCGATGACGGAATTGGAGAAGAAATTTAAAAAAATATTGGAAAAAGAATAGTCACTTAAATCGAACTAAGTAATTGGACAAAAATATTGAACCACAAAGTGCACTAAGGACACGAAAGTCGAATTAACGCAAAGGTCGCTAATTAATTTCATAAAATATTGATAATGAGTTTTTTGTGTTCTTTTGTGTCAGTTCGATTTAGTGTTCTTAGTGCGCTTTGTGGTTCAAAATGTTGTTAGTTTATTTTTGTCCGACTACTTTATCCATACAATTCATAAAACACCTTTGTTTTGTCGAAGCCCATTTTAGTGAGTCGTTCTCGCGCTTCATCGACCATATATTGCCAACCACAGAGATAAAATCGCGTATCAGGTTTGTCTTGATACCGCTCTTTATAGACTTGATGGACATATCCCTTTACACCCGTCCAATTCTCTTCGCGAGAAAGCGCAATCGTATAATCAAAATTCGGATATTTTTCGGCGAGTTGTTCAAATTCTTCGCGATACAAGATGCTGTTTTCATATCGTGTACCGAAAATAAGGTGAATATTACGTTGGTCAAAACCGCGTTTTTCCAAATCACCTATCATACTGCGAAAAGGCGCAACGCCTGTTCCCGTACACACAAAAACAAGGTCGTGTTCAATTTTTTTAGGCAAATAAAATGCCCCGTCCGGTCCTTTGAATGTAATGGTATCGCCCTCTTTTATCTCCTTAAATAAATACTCCGAAGCGAGTCCGCCTTCGTAATATGCAATGGCTAACTCTATGACATTCTGCTCATTCGGTGGATTGGCGATAGAATAACTCCGCCAACGCTTGCGTCGGCGTTCATGTATAGGCAAATCCATTGTGATAAACTGCCCAGCCCGAAAGTCGATTTTATCGAGTTCATCCACTTTCAGCCAAAAACGCCACGTCGTGGGTGTAGTTTTTTCTATTTTAATTAATGTACTGTTGTACCAAGTCCACATAAGAATGAGTGACCCCGTACTGACGGCTTTAGCCGTCAAGTAAATCTTACTGTCACAAACACTTGACGACTAAAGTCGTCAGTACGGGGCGGTTGATTTATTTTATTCTGTTTTTAAATCCAATCCTAACTCCACCAATTGCTCACCATCTATCGGCGAAGGTGCATCAATCATCACATCACGTCCCTGATTATTTTTCGGAAAAGCGATGAAGTCGCGGATAGCATCTGCGCCATTCATCACTTGGCACAATCGGTCGAAGCCAAAAGCGATACCACCATGTGGCGGTGCGCCAAATTCGAATGCACCGAGCAAGAAACCAAACTGCGCCTCTGCCTCTTCTTTGGTGAAGCCGAGTAAATCAAAATTTCTACTTTGCAGGTCGCGGTCGTGGATACGTATAGAGCCACCGCCTATTTCTACTCCATTGATAACCAAGTCATAAGCGTCGGCACGTAAGGCTTTCATCGTTTCGTGGTCGCCGTTCAACATGCGTTCTACATCGTTCTTTTTGGGCGATGTAAAGGGGTGGTGCATGGCGTGGAAACGCTCACTTTCTTCATCCCATTCGAGTAGCGGAAAGTCAACGACCCACAGTGGATTGAATTGTTTTTTGTCGCGCAAACCAAGTTCATCACCAAGATGTAGGCGGAGTTCGTTGAGTTGTTTACGAGCTTTTTCGGTCTCTCCTGCCATCACGAGAATGAGGTCACCCGGCTTGGCGTTCATTTTATCTGCCCATGTTTTGAGGGCGGCTTGGTCGAAAAATTTATCTACCGACGACTTGAATGTACCATCCTCATTGCACTTGACATAGACAAGTCCTTTCGCGCCGATTTGCGGACGCTTGACAAATTCCGTCAAGCCATCCAACTGCTTACGGGTGTAAGTTGCTGCGCCTTCAGCACAGATACCAACGACCAATTCTACGCTATCAAAAACCTTAAAGCCCTTGCCTTGTGCTACATCATTTAATTCCACAAATTGCATCCCAAAACGAGTATCGGGCTTGTCAGAACCATACAGTTCCATAGCATCGTCGTAGGTCATACGCGGGAAATCGGCAAGGTCAATGTCAAGCATTGTTTTGAAAAGATATTTGGTCAAACCTTCAAAGGTATTCAAAATATCCTCTTGTGTAACAAAGGACATTTCGCAGTCAATTTGTGTAAATTCGGGTTGACGGTCAGCACGTAAATCTTCATCACGGAAGCATTTGACAATCTGAAAATATTTGTCAAAACCCGCTACCATTAATATCTGTTTGAAGGTCTGCGGCGATTGGGGCAAGGCATAAAACATACCCGGATTCATGCGACTCGGCACTACAAAATCGCGCGCACCTTCGGGCGTACTTTTTATTAAAATAGGCGTTTCCACCTCAATAAACTCATTGTCTGACAGATACTTACGTGTTTCGACAGCAAGTTTTCCTCTGAAAATAATGTTGTTTTGTACGGGCTTACGGCGGAGGTCAAGGTAGCGATATTTCATACGAATATCGTCGCCACCATCGGTCTCGTCCTCTATCGTGAAAGGTGGTACTTTCGAAGCATTTAGGATGTTCAATTCCGAAACTTCTATTTCAATATCGCCTGTCGGCATATTGGCATTTTTGCTGCTGCGCTCGCGTACAGTGCCTTTGATTTGTACCACAAATTCGCGTCCGAGCTTACGCGCTTGTCCACACAAATCGGCATCATCATCCATGTTGAATACAAGTTGGGTAATTCCGTAACGGTCTCGAAGGTCAATGAAAGTCATGCCACCGAGGTCTCTGTTTTTGTTCATCCAACCGGATAATAGGACTTCCTGCCCTATGTGCGATGCGCGGAGTTCTCCGCATTTGTGCGTTCTATACATTATTTAATATTTAGTTGTTAGTCTATGAATTAAGAGGCATGATTTGGAGTAGTTTTTGTAGTTGCTCATGCCTTTTGCTCTATGGATTTGGTTATATAATTTTGTTATAACGAAATGTTTTTCAGAATGGTTCGGCAAAGGTAGGAAAGTTCGGAGTTAAGTACAAAGTTGTTTAGGGCAATTCACAACTATCATTTAATCCTCAAATTTGAATGTAATAGCAATACTATCAATATATTCATCGTTCTTTTATTGAACTGGACTGTTTATATTTAATTTTTTATTAAAATATCATTGTTTTTGGCAGAAAATTTAAATTACGCTGAAATATTAACTAATTTTGCAGAACGAATACAACTACACGCTGCCATTTACTTGATTCATACGCTGCATTTTTCCACAATTGAAATGAGTTAATAATTATTATTTTTTGTTAAATAAACACCCTAAATTTCATCTTTCCATTTAACCTAACTCGTGTAAAAAATGAGAAAAATAAAAATAGCCTTTTTTGCTGAAAACCTCATCGACGATTTTGACGGAGCCTCCAGAACAGTTTTTCAAATCCTAAATCGCATCCCAAGCGATGAATTTGAATTCATGTATTTCACTGCTGTACCGCCTCAAAACGGTAAATCCGTAAATGGTGAGATATTTCAATTTCCTTCGGTGCCAATACCTTCTAATGAGACCTACCGCGCAGCTATTCCTTATTTTTCTAAAGGTAGAATGTGGGATGCTTTGGACAATTTTCAGCCGGATGTGATTCATTTTACGAGTCCTTCACCGATGAGTTCGTATGCCAAAAAATACGGAAAGAAAAGAGGTGTACCCGTCATAGCGATTTACCATACCCATTTTATTTCTTATGTGAAATATTATTTTCGGAAGATAAAGTGGCTGACCCCGCTCTGCGAAAGCATCGTTTCAAAAATCACGCATAGCCTGTACAACGATCTCAAAAGAGTGTATGTTCCCACAAAAGAAATCACAAAAGACCTCAAAAAACTGGCTAAATTGGACGGTAGCAACCTCAAATTGTGGCAACGTGGACTGGATAATGAACTATTCAATCCAAATAAAAAAGATACTGAATATATAAAAAATAAAATCACTCATAATGACCATCCAAATATCTTGTTTGTCAGTCGATTGGTCTGGGAAAAGAATTTGGATGAACTGACGCGCTTGTATGACTTTTTTAAAAAAAAGGAAACACCTGTTAATTTTATCATCGCCGGAGATGGTATTGCTTTAAAGGAATTAAAACAAAAAATGCCGAATGCTCATTTTCTCGGTGCGCGTGGTCACGATGATTTGTCGCGTCTGTATGCTTCGGCGGATGTCTTTTATTTTCCATCGGATACAGAGACTTACGGTAATGTTGTCATTGAAGCGATGGCTTCCGGCTTACCTTGTGTCGTTGCCAGTGGTGGCGGACCAAAAAGTTATATTCAGCACTTAGAAACGGGTATATTGTGTGCTGTAAATGATACCGAAGATTATTACAATCAAATTCTTAATTTATTGGATAATAAAAATTTAAGAAGTAAAATCATTTATAATGCTTTAGAATTCACAAAGCCATTAAACTGGGGCAATTTGGTGGATATCTATTTCGATGATCTTCGGAAAATCGTACGTAGTCGTGCCGCGGTAACACTCGAAACTCCAACTTACTTTTCTCCTCAAGTTCAGTCGATGCGATAATAAACAACAAGGTATCTTATATTTTATGGTTCTTTGACAAATCCCGTAATTGTTCGTTTTTCTGCCTCGCGATTGTTCGTCCCTTGCGTAAGGGATAGTAGGTGTTGTTTGAACGTAACGTAGCGATAGCGGAGTGGAGAGAGTGCCGGATAGCCCGACCCCCGACT